>Ga0209611_10008024_pt1 | contig 16710 bp, 15 predicted proteins | sample S1TSphgellanicum_3_FD_187693 | JGI IMG/M metagenome (GOLD analysis project Ga0209611, IMG submission 187693) | Host-associated microbial communities from peat moss isolated from Minnesota, USA - S1T2_Fc - Sphagnum magellanicum MG (SPAdes) (version 2) | ecosystem: Host-associated > Plants > Peat...
TCTAGAGTTAATTTCCTTTTGCATTAGGGCACTTCAGTGTGAAAATCACACAATGGCCATTGACAAGATACTTATTTTGGGGACATTCTTCCATCAAGTCACCATATGGGAAAGTTTATAGCAAAGTAAATCACTTGAAGAAATGTGAGGCTGGACTAAACTACCACCCCCTTTGTCCTAGGCCTCCCTTATTTTAGGAATGCCCACTTGGGGGGGAGCTTATAGTACACAAACCTGCTTTTGTCTACAACTAGGAAAGAGAAGGAATTTTTTTTTTCTGGGTTTTGTAAGCAGTTCTCCACCACCTCCCCACCACTCCCCCATCCTTTCCAGCCCCTTTGGATCACTAACCAATGGACAGAAGGCCTAGGGTTAGAACTTGGATGCAGGTTCAACACTGCAGAGTTCATTTTATTGGTCTCCATGCCTATCCGACACTCTCGGAAAGTACACTTGTATTTTCTATTACAATCATGGGGGGACTTTACTTGCGAGTGATATGTCATAGAATGTCATATGTAGGTTATAACAAACCCTCCACGTGAGTGTGTGAGTGTGTGTTGGGTGTAATAATTGTACTATTACCAAATAACAATTGCCAGTCTCCTAGAGAAATTGTCATAACCCATTGTCTTCACTAGTACTTCCCATACACTATGCGACAAAAGTCCTTATGTATAACTTTATAAGTTAGTGTTGACATAAGTTGAGGAAGTTGGTGAGGGTCGGATACAAAAGTGTAGTCTGTGCAACAATTTTACCATTAAAAAATGTAAATAATTGTCTTCATTGTAGTAGCTAAGGTGGTGGTGGTGGTGGTGGTTGGGAGACGGGCAAGGGGGCCAATGAAGCCATTTCTCCAAAAAAAATATTCAGCCAAGGACCATGCCCATCACATGCCCCATAGTTTCTTTTCTTTTTTGAGGGGATTGATGGGGAAAAATTGGCTCCATTTTATTTTTTTGCAAGTTCAAATTTTGAAATATGTAAGAGTTTTGTTTTTGTAATATTGAAATTTTGTGAAAGACTTGAACAAGAAATATTTTCAATCAATCTAGCCTACTAGAAATGAACACTTACAGATTTTTCTATTTCAAAGGGTGGAGTCAAGGGTTTATTTGGTGGACATAAGTGTTTTTTGTTCCCAAGCTGTGGCATCTTATTAGTGGATTGTTTTGAAAGGTCGGTCATTCCTCATAATTCATTCATGAGGTTTTCCCCCATGTCATACCTAAACATAATCAAACATTCCCAATGAATGTTCTTGAAGTGGGAAATAATCAATTGGAAAGAAACAAAGAGTTTTAGTGCATGTCAGGCTAATTATTTGACAAATTGCACAACTTGTCAATTATGCCAACATTCAATACTTTCACCGATCCAAGTCTAATCCATTAGCGGAGGTCCTTCCCAACTTCCAAAGCCCTTTCTCTTCTAAGTTGTGATGGACCAACTTTGGTGTTTAGCAATGGAAATTGGTCACAACTTGTATTATGTAAGCATACTATATAGTGTGTGCTATGATGTACCCATTTCCTGGGAACTATGGGTATGCATACTACATAGTGTTGTATGCTATAGTGTACCCATATCTTAGCAATTTCGTGAACAATTTGGTGAAACAGATTTGTTTACCTACCGAATGTTTTTTTTCGAATCCCAAAGTATCAAATCCCAAGCAAGAAGCCCACCAAACAGCTCGACCTCACACCCAAGAACAATTAATTATAGTGCTCACAATATTCTTCAATGACCACTACTTGTAGATTGCACAGTGCACTATACTCCTGGGGCGACAAAAGCTCCAAATTGAAACAAAATTTGAGATTCACAATAAAATTGATAGGTAACATTTGGATGTACAACATCCTTTTCCTTCCTTTTGGAGGGGAGCTCTATAACAATTTTTTGAAAATTTTGAAGTACTATGGAAGTTATGCTAAGTCCATGGTCCTTGCCCATTCCCCAAATAAAGCACAAGATGAACCTTTTCAATAGACTCAAAATAGATAGATCACAAGCAATAGTAGGATGAGGACGGATCTTACACCTACAGTTTAAGAATGATAAGGACCTTATGCTTGTGAATAGATCCCTTAAGAAGATATTCGTGGAAATAAGGTCTCCTTCAAATGTGGCAAGAAATTTCTCCAAACGCTTTAACAGGCCTATCACCACAATACAACAATTTCATAATGTTTGTTGTTATGGAAAGTTGGGGTGTGTTGGGGTGGGGGAGGGGAGAGGAGGGAAAGGCACCCCATTCAAAAGGTTCGTGCTCCTTGTTTCACACCTACCTATATCTTGTGCTGATGCAGCAGGAGAATATTGGAGGCAGACAGCTTATCTATCCACACATAATGGAGCAATTTGCGCACCTTCTCACCATATCCTACTACCCACTACTACTGTGAATCGCACAAATGCGCACACACGAGCCAGCAGATAAGTTGCAATGCACCCACGGCATTGATGTGGGGACAAACAAAATGATATACGCCTCTCATCTTCCTGAGCTTGTGGCTTTTTCCATCCTTTCTTCTTTTTTTGGGTTGCCTTTTTTCAGGCTTTCGGTTTTGATGTTTTGACCTCACTTCCCAACCAAGTTGCATTAGCAGCCAAGGGTTGATAGGTTTGTTTGGGTTGAGGAATTGGAGAGAGATCCAGTTTGGGTCCCTCCACCATCCCTAAATCCCTCCCCCTCCACCCACTACTACACCCCTTTAATACATACTTTTTGGCTGTGTGCAGCCAAGAAGTGTAGGGCCACTGGTCCTCAGGAAGGCCCCAACTAGGAGGGTCTTCATCTAGCATAAACTCCAAGACATGCTACAAACTACAAACCATAAGGACCCCTTCCACCTCCCCCCACCCCCAATATGTGGAAACCTTATGCTGAAGGTGCTTACACTCATGATGCCAAGTCAGCCCTATTCCAAATAGGTAAAATATCCTACCCTGACTAACGCACTGGCAGACTTGGTTTATTCTTTTTTTCTGTGATACCCGGTTGATACCCACTGGGGTATCACAAGAAAAAAATGACACAAAAGAGGTGTGAATTTCATTTTTGTGTTTTTAAAAAAAATGAAACGACCCACTCTAACAGGCCTTTCACTTTTCAGAACAGGTTACTATTTACGAAGGACAGATTCCGCTTGATAACATGCCCTCCAGATACACTGAAAAAATTAATACTTTTGCTGGTGCTTTTACGTACCACAAGGTTCAAGCACCTCAAGAGATCCATTCGTGAATCAAAGTGGCCTTTCATCGATCTAGAAGACCATTCCACCATTTACGTACACCACAAGGTTCAAGCATATTAGTATGAGTTGAAGTGTTCTGAACAATTCTTGCAATAGACTAGACCATTAGTGAAATCGGCTTGCTCACCACTAAAATTTGGGGATAACATTGTAAATTTGGCTATCTCCTTGTCCTAGGCCCCTTATTTCGAGAATGCCCCCAAACCGTAGGACTTTACCCTACACATAAAGCACTCAAAGAAAAATTTCCTAGTGTATTTGGATGCCTCCTCATATTCACAATCATCCCTACTAGAAGAAGTGGATCTTAGACCTACTTAGATGTAAGATCCTTCCCACTCTCAAGTAGGCATAAGGACCAGCCCCTTATTACACCTCCTGACCTTACTTGGGGAATGTCCCCCCACCCTTGGGTTTTACCCTAGAGTGTAGGGGTTACAAACTAGCCAATAAAATGATCAAGAACTTTCCAGAAACTCTGGTTGGATTTCGAATGCTTTGCATGTCATCATGAAGATGAAAATCATTCAGAATTCATACGAGTCAACTCAATCATAGAGACGGATGGGGTCACTAGCCTAACAACAACCCATCAAACTTTGAAGGGAAGGATTGGGGACCCGCATTTTGTATTAGGTTATATTGGGCATGGGCATGGGTTTCTATCTTTTGGGTTAATAATAAATATTTGTTTTTCCAAGCGAAAAAAAATTGCAAGAAAATAGCCCTAGAAGGTTATAAAAGGAAAAAATTCCCCAAATTCTACACCAACTATATGAACTCAAAATTTGGATATATTGAACATTGTTTAGTGACAATTTGGGTCCTAACAATTTATTTATTGTTGTTTCATTTGCCAAATTGTATCTATTTCTACTTTTATGTTCTCAATTTTGTAACAATTTTCATTTATCTTGATAATTTGGAAAATTGTTGTTGATGAGTTTGAGAAGCATGTTGCTTATGATGTGTGAAGTCAACAAATATATGTTGTTTTAAGAGCAACAAAATACGGCTAGAGGTTAGGGGAAAAAAAAAATGCCACAAATTTCACTCCAACTACCAAATTTGGGCATGTTTAGAAAAATCTAGTGACAATTTTAGTCCTTAAAAAATTGTTGTCATTGTTTGTTTCTAATGACTATTTTTATTTTATTTTTAAAATATTAATTTTTAAATAATTTGTGACGTAATTATGTTGTTCATGAATTTGCAGAAGCATTATTTTGGGGGAATGAATTAAATAAATGTGTTTTTCCCTAAATAAAATCCCAAATTTCACACCAAACTATGCAAAGTCTAAATTTGAACATTTTGAAATTTTATTTAGTGACAAATTTGGTCCTCACAATGGTGTTGTGGTTGTTGTCGTTTTTTTGGTTGTAACTATTTTCATTTTTATAGTTCAAATTCTTACTTTTATTAATATTTTCAAATTTGTAACATTTTCCAATTTCAAGTTCATAATGTTTTTTGTAGATGAATTTTCTCCAAATGAAAATCTGAGAAATCCTAGTTTTCTAGGAGAATAGCAGTTTTTCTAGCAATTTTTTATTATTAGTTTTTTTTTCCAAATTTGTGATGTTACTCAAATGGTGATCATCCATAAGTATATTTAGCCAAATTTGGCAATATTCAAAATTTAAAAAAGTAGATTATCTTAAGCACCTTTCATATTGGAGGCAAATTTGGCAATTTTTTCTGTGACCAATGCTTTTGTAAGAAGGGAATTTGTGAAAGAATATTATTCAATACAATATCGACACTTTTTTTGTTGAATAATTAATTAACTCTGAAATTTTCATTTCCACAATTAAAATATTCCTCAAGATACACTATTTTCCTTCACCAAAAAAAATCTCTTTGAAAAAATTTAATTTTTGAAAATTTCAACATTTCTGAAAATAATATATTTGGTGTTGAAGCTGCCAAGGTATTATGGTATATATTAATGTCAGACAAATTTCTAGAACTTTCCGCATTGGAAGCAGCTGATTTTGAGAAAAAAACACCATTTATTGAAAATAATTTAGTTAGTGCAAGAATGGTAAAGGTAACCAGTGGGTTTTTTTTTTCATTCTTTGATATTGAGATTTTTGCAATTTTTCTAAAATAGAAAAATTAGTCGAATTTACACTATATAAACAAAAATTTCCAAAATTTTCTCAATTTCTTTGTCAAAAAATGGCAAATTTTCGCCTGGAAAATAAAAAACACTGAAGGTAAGTACTCCGTTATCTTGCAGTAGAGAAATTTGTCGAAATTTCACACTAAAAATAAATAAATAATTTTTTTTTTAAAACCGACTGTGGTAAGAAGGTAATGAAGGATGGTGTTGTGTGAAAGGGTTAATTGAAATGGCATGGTGTGAAAAAGGACATTGTTGAGACGAGTTAGGGTTTAAAGACCGGAAGGATGCCTCGTCTGCTGCGATTGTTGTTTGATTCGTCGCAGCGAGCGAACGAGATTTGCAGCGAGCGATCCGGACGTCGCTTAGGGAGTTTGGATCCATGGGGATGATCAAGCCTTTTTCCTGCTTCTCTTTTTGTATCCTGCTTTTATTTTTTCTCGCGTTTGTACTGCTGCCGGGTTCGGATGTGACCGTGAAAGCTGACGAGGAGGTGGAGGTGCTGGCGGAGGAGAAGGAGGAGGAGAAGGTCATCGAGGACAATGCAACGCAGTTTGTGAACGATGCCATTGCTGTTAACCGTGTAGTCGTCTTCTCCAAGTCGTACTGCCCGTAAGTCGGATTCAAAACCGTTCCGGGCGTTCTCTCTCTCTCTGTTTGGATGTGTTTTCTTGGTTTAGAGAAGTAGCTGTCCTGTTTACTCTGCGGGATGCCGTTATCTCGGCAAGTATTCCTGGTTCTAAAGCCCCGCGCCAGTTGCATTCTGGAGAGACTGTACGTCCCGGCTGCGAACATACTGATCCTACAGTTTGGAACAGAGGAGTTTGCTTTGTTCCTGGGAAATATTCTTTATTATGTGAGTAGTACTAGTCAAAGCAAGGTCCTTTGAAGTGTTGGAGCTTATGGACTTGCGGCCTGCTTATGCTGGTCTAGAATGTGTGCTGCTCTTTTTCGAGATGGTGAGGACCTTAAGGATGAAGAATGTTGGTATCAAGCCAATAGCCTGGTTATGGAGTTGAGGAGCTTCTGCATCATGTGTGCTGCTCTTGTGTTACAAAGGAAGGAAAGGATGTAACTGTATTAGTTTCAAGAGACATCATTAATAATAAGGATTGGACTTGTATAAGCTTTGTAGACCAAAGAAAAAGGTCTGTTTCCTTTTCTATGAAGTGTCTTTGAAAAGTTAAGCCACTCTCTACTACTGTAAGTGCTCTTTTGTTTTCCTACTTGTTTCTTTGTGGAGGTCTGATGATCAGCAACTTTTGGTCAATTATCACCCAGCGCAGCTATTGTCAGCGTGCCAAGGCCCTCTTCAAACAGTTGAATGAAGAACCCTACATTGTTGAGCTTGATCTACGAGGTACATTGAAAACCATTTTATGTTGCTCCCATCTCCATAGTTTGAACTTTGGACATGATTCTTAGGTCACAACCATAATTGCTTGTTAGTTGTTCAGACTGTGTTAGTCACTGCACAGGACAGGAGAGCAGAAAGGACTGAACTCTTTTACTAGGGGGTGCGTGTGAAGTAGCTCAAATTACTGCCATGGGCTGTAGGAGGTGTGCCTTAACAAGCAAGCAGTAGCTCCAGATTTGTACTTGAGAACTTTGATCCCCCAAAGGTTCATGCATTAGGACAATTGTCATGAAATGCATATTTGTGCTTTTATTCTTTTTTCAGCTAACAATAAATGTTGGCTTGCAGAGGACGGTGCTGCAATCCATCAGGCACTGCAGAAGCTTGTAGAACGCCGAACAGTGCCCCAAGTGTTTGTAAATGGTGTACATGTGGGAGGGGCTGATGGTATGTCTCCCCTCTTTTGTGTTGCCTTCCTTACATCCCTTTATTTGTTTTACTTTCCCCTTTCTCAATGTGAGTGTATTACTCTGTCATTTGGATTCTTTGTCCAGTTTTCAGCTTACGGTTAACTCAAGATTGACCAGACTACTCACCGCAATACTCTTGTCTCTTTGTCACAGACACAGTAGCTGCACAGCACAGTGGACGTCTGAAGAAACTCCTGAAGAGTCGTCAGGCCAAGAGCATTCCTGTAGACCGTTCTCATGACTCAGAACTATGAACTGGCTGAGGTGTAGCTGAGAAATATAAACTGAAATGAATGAGTTACTCTCTCTGGTGGCCTCCACTAGTCACCACAATGGTCATGGTGCTCATGTTCTTAGCTTGGGTAGCTGCAAGACCTCTGTTTCTGAATTGTATCAGGTCTCACTTCAATGGCAGTCTTCAATCAAGAGGCACACATCTCCACCTCTAGTATGATAATTTTATCTTCAGTTCCATTTTTGCTATGTGTTTGTTCACTTCAGTTCTCATTAAAGACTTGTATAAACTGCCAGATATTATAGAGTCTCTGGATAATCATATCATTCTCCAAGTTGACTGCTAAGAACTATACAGAATACCAGCACAAAGTTCTTTTAAGCTTGGTCATGTGTTTAAGTTTATTGTTGTGTCATTGGGTGCTCTCTCCATTAGAGCTAATCTTGCTACAAAGAAAGTAGAAGCGAAGTTATAAAAGGGCAGCATGCCAACAAGCTGGTCCAGGTTGAAAGGGAAGGCAAAGTTTCTGGAAGCTGGGAGTAACAGCTTTTGCAGTTCTCAACAAGTCCACTTTACTAGGACTGGTGTGACTCCGTTACCTGCCAACAATAAAACAAGTATGCACCTGTCTATCCATCTCCTGCTCTATTCTTTGTATTGATGTGTATAGTGTTCATGACAACTATCTTCTAGATACTTCATCTATGTTTGATAGTCAGAACTCATAATGTACACCTACCATTAAGGAAGGTATTTTGTTTATTTTGTCTTGTTGAGATCTCCCAAAGCCATGTGACTGCTGGCTGTGTTCTTCATACCACTTGAAAACCCTCATGGGGTGCACCAAGGTCATCTCGTAATGTGTAGATCTGCAATGCAGGAGTTATTGAACTTATTTTCATCACTGAAGATTTCAAAAACTGAAAATATAACAAAAATTAGGGGAATTGTTGGATGTGCTCTTGGGAGTCAGTACTATTGGTGCACCGATGGAGGGAGGTGGTTTTGTAGTTTTCAGACCAATGCAGGTATTGAATTGTGAGTATTCTCATCACTGAGAATTAAATTATGAATATTAACCTTTTTAGAGAAATTGTGGGTGGGCTCTTGGTACTGTAGGAGAGCCCTTGGTGTGTCCACCAAGGTGGTTTTATAATTTTCAGACCTATAGCATGGAGATTTTTGAATTTTGAGTACTTGTGTCATTGCAAATTCAATAAATTGATTCAAAAACACATGTACTTTGTAAAGCTAGATTACAATATGTGTTCTCAACAACAAATGCCACTTTTGAAATGATTTGTAATAAAAAAATGATTGCCTAGGTGATGGTGTGTGAAGGCAACACCTGAACATGTGACAGTTTAGGGATGTTTTGGAAGGTATTTGGAAGATAGTTATGGGAGGAATTTTGAGACAGTTTTTGAATGGAAGGACTGGTGGTGCATGGATGCAACCCCAAGGTTGATAACAATTTGTTGATGATTTGGGGACTATTTTGGACATAATTATGGTAGCAATCCTGAGGTACTTTTTGAAAAGTTGAGATGGTGTAGGGAATCAGGAGGGACAGTCTTGCAGTGCTTTTGTTATTTTCTTAACATGGGCATGTGCATGTGAGTTATAAATCTTCAAGAAATGTTTAGAGGATATCTTTGAGAGGAGGGTTTTTAGGCTAAGGTTGAAAACAATGAAAAAACGCGTAAAACATTTTTTAATATAGTTTTCATTTTTAATGTACATTCACAAAGCAAATGTGTGATGGAGATGCCAATAGTTTGGATTGGATGGATTGCTTTTAGTTTGTTGTAGTTGTTAGGTCTAATGGCATGTAACATAAAGATGTGTTTCTGTTTTAATTTATGAGACAATTATGGAGGAAAACTTTGAATAATGATATTAGAGTTATCTGTAAAGTATTAAAAAGCCCAAGCCCAAGTGAAAACCTTGTCTTCATTGAAAACATGGGGTGTAGTCTGAAACACAAGGTGAAGAGTTGACAAAGAAAAAAACATGGAAAAACTTGAAAATGGATTGAAATTGACGTATTTTCAAATTTTGCCCCATGTTTTTTGAGTTTCTTTCAACATGTGCACAGTTTGACATCAAGGAGGATTGGAAGAAAAAACAAGATGTAAAATAGTTTCTGATGGAATCACTCAAATAACCAACTTGAATAGCCTAAAGTGGAATAGTTTAAAATAACTTATGATAAAATTATTTATAATAACTTAGAATAATTTACAATACAAAACTTAGGGTAGAATAGTTTTAAGTGCAATAACCATTAATAAATTAAAGGGGAATAGTCAAAAGTAGTTTAAAATAAAACAGCCAAGATTAGCCTAAAATGAAATAGCTTATAATAGCTAAAAATATTTTAAAATATTTTAAAGTAGAATTGCCTACATAGCCTAAGATGAAATAACTTAAAATGTCTTAAGGTGGAATTGCTTAAAATAGCTTAGATTAGCTTAATCTTAGGATGAAATAACTTTCAAAAATATAAGGCCTAGGATATTCAAAACAACAACATTTTTTTTAAAAAAATTATTGTAGTCCATTATTTTTATTAGTAATGAATTATGTAAAATAGAAGTGAAATATGATGATTACATTGTGATTTTATATTGACATAGTTTTAGTCAAAATGAAATGTTTAAAGTGTGGTGAACTTATTTCATTTTTAAAGTTTCATAATGATTTAGTCTAATGAATAACACCACATTTATAAAGTAATGTTAAATTATTTTAATTTATTCTACCTTAAGTTATTTTTTATTATCTTATGTTATTGTTGACTATTTTAATTATTTCACTTTAGGTTATTTTACATAGGTTATTATAAATTATATAACTATAGGTTGGTATAGGCTATAATAATTTAATGTATAGCCTAAAATAGAATAACTTAAAATAACATAAAATAACTTAAGGTATAACTTATAATAACCTAAAGTTAAAATTTTGATAATAACTTAAAATAAAATATTTTAGAATAACCTAAGGTGAAATAACTCAAAATAACCAAAAATAACTTAGAATAAGTTAGAATAATTCATTAAAATAACATAAAATAAAGCAACTTAAAATGACCTAAGATGAAATAATTTAAAATATTTGAGAATAATGTAAGATAAAATAACTTAATATAACCTAAGGTGGAATTATCTAAAATAATCAATAATAAAATAATAATAACTTTGAATGAAATAGCCAAAAATAACATGAGGTAAATAACTTTAAATGGATTAAAATAGAATAACCCAAAATAATTTATAGTGAATTACTAACCTAGAATATAAAAAATGCACTCATGAATTGGTTTTTTTTTTAAACCCATAACTAATTGTTAAAAAATATTTATGCCATCAAAAATCCACTATGCCTCATTATGAAGTGGAATTGTGGTGGAAGTGGTCCAATGATAGTCACATGTTAGTGGTTTTGGTGAAAGTTTAATGTTTGTGGTGAGCTCCATTCCACTTGGTCAAATTTATGTGGAATTGCATAATGGATAGAGAACATGTTTTTTAGTAATGAAATTTTTCCTTTACATTTGCAAATTTAGGTAGTTAGGTTTTAAACAAGTAGGCTCAAATGATTCTAATTAATAGATGCATAGAAATGAATATATTTACTTGGGCTTCATGTTGCTCCACATTACTAGTGAAAAGAAATAAATATAAGGTTAAAATATTAATATATTTTTGTTTGATCCTTGAATCTTATGGTATCAAAACAAAATTCCATGATGATAGAGTTTTTACGTGAAATTATTTTCACTTTCATTAATTTTAGAAAATGAAATTCAATCTTCACCTATTGAAAACATTTTTTTTTATAAATGTATTCATTACACCAAAAATTTATTAAACTATATAAATTTCAAAGAACAAAAATTAAGAAGATTGACATTTTATTCAATGTGATGTGACCTTTGAAACTCAAACATGTATTGGTGTTGATTGGGAGAACAACATTCAATTCTCATATGTGATGATCTAAAAGATAATAATATGAAAAGACAAATTATGAAAAGATTACAGTGTGCATTTGTTAAGTTGGAAACCATTTGATAAATTACACAAAATTCCTCCCATACCAACTTTGATACCTCATTAGTGAAATTAATTAAAGTTGTGGGCTTGTATGTTTTGGTTCAAGAGTGTGAAAGGTGACAGTATGAAAAGGAAAATAAAATGGTCAATGGGAAGTTCCTCATGCATTTATTCAATATGATGAAAAAACATTAATTATTTAAAATTTGCAAAGTGACAAAGATGCACATTGCTTCATTGAAAACTTTTTGACAATACCAAAAGTGCATAAGGGGCCCATGGCTCAAGAAGGTAAAGGCATGGTCATAAACAAAATGAAATGAAACAAAAAAACACACACACATACACATATATAATGGAATATGTTAAACATTTTTGTTGTTAAAATGTTCATATTCTTGAATTGTTGGACTAAATAACCTAAGTTAAATATGAGCCCTATCTTTAAAAGCACATTCATGTTGAGCTTGATTTTATAATGTCAAGAAATTTTTTGTTTTATATTTAGAAAATATTTGATTACATGATGAGAAAACTATGTCCATTACAACTTGTCCATTACAACTAAAGTGTTTAATATAATTAGATTACAACAAAAAGCCTAGTTGCAATGGACATGATTTTCTCGTAGTGTTATAGATAAACATAAGTTTTTAGCTAAATATCATTGTAAAGATCACAATACAATTCATTAATGGATTGTGCAAAAGAAAAATAAAGGTAGAGTAAGCAATCCATTGATTGAACATTTAAACTTTCGAAGACCTTAAAATCATTAGCTTTTCTTTTTGTGTCTAGAGTTCAAAGAGATTGTGTAGAGCTCATGTTGGCATACCCATATCATTTAGATTGCCTAAATCCATGCAAAAATGAGAAAGATATGGTATCTAAAAGGAAAGGGGTCCATCCAAACACTTTGTGCTTTTTGAGCATAAACTTTTGAGCCTAAAAGCAAACAATCCAACATTGAAATATGCACAAATGCCTACCTTGTTTACAAAATGGAACAATCCCAAATCTATTCAACTTTTTCATTACCATTCACATGGTTCAACAACTTGTGCAGTTCAAATTTAACTAACAAAGGAAGGGTTTCTACATCTATTGTCAGGGGAGAAGATGGGTTTTGAGAAATCTAAATTTTCCCATCACCAAACCTTACCTTTAGATTGAAAAAAAAATTTAGAAACAAATGTTCTTCGTCACACCCATGATCAAACACAAAATCCTTGATTGAAAGTTGAAAAAAATGCAAACACAATGTTTGAAAACCCTAAGTTTAACCATAAGGTTTGCTTTCAAAAATGATAGTTGTTGACCATAAGCTTTGCTTTGAAGAATGATAGTTGTTGAATGTTTGTTCACAAACTAATTTTTGTACTATTTAGGCGTTCAATGATGAGTTAGTGTTTGGTGATGAGCGTGTTTACTCTAATTTATTCAAGCAAAGTTAAAAACTTTCCATTCCATGCAAATCATAAACATTCATGTTTATGCAATTTACCCATTTAGTTATTCTAGAACACAAGTTACATGCAATCCATACTTTTGCAAAACTCATAAATATCATGGGGTCTCTAAATGAGCAAGACATGGGCCCCCCTTGTAATGTATTTCAATTTTCAGTTTGTGACCCTTTTTCGTTATCTTTTTTATTCTTTTCAGGTAGATTAAAATTATTATCACGTTTAAATAAATAGTCTAGAATACATTGATAGAATAAACATGCTCCATGATACATTACATGTGGTTTTTCAAAAAGTTAAAAGTAGATTGAAATTAAATATCACAATTATCAAAAAAAGGTTAATTTGGTAGCATGGATCTTAAACATAGCCTTCAAATGAAAATCAACAATGAAATACACCACATGGAAGAAACTAACTAGAAAGATAGATGATGAAATGTGGTCCTTTCAAAAAATCTATTTTTTGCATGGAATTTTCAATGCAAATAGTTGTATTGTGTATGAATAGAATCATGCTCATGGCTGAAATCAAAGTCTCAAAATGAAATTGACTACATTGATAAAAATTTGTTATATTTGGATAGAATTGGTGACATTATTGAACAATACAAGTTGGATGAATTAATCTTTGTGAAATCTACCACATGAATGAAAATGAATAACAATCACAATATTGATGAACTTGACAACATTGATGAAAAATACCATGTGGATGAAATCATGTGGTTAGCTGAGAGTTGAAGCAACACTGCAAATCTTTTTTCACACGATCGCAAAGTGGAATGTGTAGGTTTTTTCTTCACACGTTATGACCTGCCAAAAATTTTGTAGTGTATCTAAAGGTAACTTTATAAAGCATTTTTTTTCATCCAAAACCAGGGAGGCATTTCATTTTTCATTATGCCCCCCTCCTATTTCACATGGGTTTTTCCGCTGATTTTTTAGCAGGTCTTTATGTAACCAAAAGAAGGGGAGTATAAAAAATACCTCTTGGGCATAAGAAACTCATAGTAAAAGTACAAATCCTAGGAATCAATTTTAACAACCTACATTTTTGAAACTACAAACCTGGTGCTACCAAAATTTCCTTTGATACTACTGATTTGTTAGAACAAAGGCTCAAAAATTGAGGTTGGAACCTTTTTGTGTGTTTTGTGCATGGAAAAAGACTTTGATTTGTGAGCTCTCAAACTTTTCAACTTGTACAGAGATATTCATCCTTTGCGAGTGATGAACACCAAATGGATTAATTTCTTGATAGTCAGATTCTTTTCATTGCTCAAAGTTTAGCTTTTTATGTTGTGCATTTCCTCTCTCCAATTGCAGGCATTTTAGACTGTAGCAATGTTCCCACTTCCAGGTGAAGGGATTGACATCATGGATGCCATGGGTATGGACAAACCCATCACAATTTATAAATACCGTGTTTACTTTACTCGGCAGTCAGGCTCTTGATTGGGACACATTCCTTGCAAATTGTGAGATGTGTTTTGTGTAGCATATTGAATCTCCTTGGATAGAGAACCCATGCTTTTGTCTCTCAGGCACCTCATAGTTTAACATAATAGAAGCAAGCAACAACAAGCCAGGGATGTGCACAAAAGATCCTAAATGGCTGTTGTAAAATCAGCCATCAAAAACTCATTTTGCACCTTTATACTGTCTGGCTTGATAACATGTCCATGTCCTTGTCCAAAGGCAATGTTGCCAAGAATTCCCACCCTTGTTCCAATTGATTTTCCCCAACCCTTTGTGGTGACCCCATAGTCTTGAGTGTTGTTTTTGTGCATGTTTATTTGTGTTCCTGCAGCACCCAGGGTTTTTCTTGATGTTGCTCCCATCAATATTCCCCGAAAGATTCATTAAATAGCAGTGTGGGAGGAGGGAAAAAAGGCATGTGTATGTGAGGGTTGAATTTGAGTGCCAATGTGTGTGAATTGCCAACTAGCACATACCTAGTGATCTTTCACCAACTCGTTATAGTGGCAACAGATAGTTTGCTACCAAGTACAAATCCATACGTTATATATCTATAATCTATTGAAGTATAGCTTAAGGTCAAAACCTTCAGTGTGTAGTCAGTCCATATGAGTTGTTAACCCTTCTACAACAAATGCAACAAATGCAAAAGAACAATTAAGTTCTTTATTTAATAAAACTTATATCAGAAACATCTTGATCTCCATGGCTGACCAACTAATCACATCAAGTAGACTTTCACAAAATTTTTTGTCCTTTTCCACCTTCACACATTACAACTATTGTCTGATTTGATTACAATTTAACTACATTTGGCCATCTTAAGTTTGTAAATGGATTGTTGCACTAATTAATAGTGAATATTGTTCATAATTATTATGTTCATATTCTTGTTCACTTATGAATATAATTTGGACCCTATTTTATTTTTTAATAATTTCAAATTATTGATGTGGAAATTGAGGCAGCCTTTAACTTTATTTACACAATGCATTATGATGGGTTAGAAATTTTTTAAACATCTTTTCAACTATCAACATGGTACATGAGTTGAACTATCAACCTTTAACATGTTGACACCATTATTCATGAATTGCATTTTATAGTTATTATAATTTATTAATATATATATATAACAATTTAAGACCTCACATTTATATTAGAATGAATTAATGATTTTTTCCCCATCTCTTCAATTTATCAACATGTGTACATAAGTTAAACCATTCACTTTTAATATGTTAAAACCATTACTCATAAGTTGCATCTTGCATTTATTAAAATATATTGAAACACATGTAACTCAAAGTTTTGCAATCATATTTGAATGGATTAGTGAATTTTTTAACATTTTTGAACTATTAACATTTTTACATGAGTTGAATCCTTCACTTTGAACTTATTAAAATTTTAAATGTTGCATATTGCACATGTTAGTATATATTGAAACACAAAATAATTTAATGTTTCACATTTATACTTGAACATGTCAATGAACTTTTCACATATATTAAATTAGCAACATTTGCACATGAGTTGAATCATTCACTTTGAATGTGTTAAATCCATTATTCAAAATTGCATTTTGCACTCATAGCAATTTTTTGAAATATATGTATAAAAGTTAAGCAAGTTTCACATTTATATTGGAATGGGTTAATGATTAAGTCAAATGTTCATGCTTGCCAAGTTTAGGATGCATGAAGACTTCTAAATTACAATTTTTTCATGTATTAAATTCTTACAAATTTATGTAAATTAGAATGTATGCTTTTCCCTAGTTTTTTAGGCATCATGGACAAGTTTATTATTATGAAGGTTCATGATGCCACACCAAAAACCCCAAAAAATAATCCTTAAATATTCCCCCATTTTTTTTTTCTTGGTGTATGAAAAAAATTACTACATGTTAAACAAAAAGACTAAAATTTTAATTTTCTTAAAATATAATATTATAACTATAAAATTAAAAAATTAAAAAAAAATATCGATATTTTCTACTTATTATTTATATTTTAAAGATTATTTATCAAAAATTTAAGACCTTTTTTGTTATATTTTTAAAAAAATATATTTAGAGGTGAATTTTAATTTTTTATTTAAATTTAAAAAATAAAGAATTTTTATTTCAAATTTGTGGTGTTCTTCAAAATCATCCACAAGAAGATTTAATCATATTTTGGTTCTAGACCATGTATATGGAGGTCTAAATTTGTTAAAATATTTTAATATTTTGGCTAGAA
>Ga0209611_10008025_pt1 | contig 16710 bp, 13 predicted proteins | sample S1TSphgellanicum_3_FD_187693 | JGI IMG/M metagenome (GOLD analysis project Ga0209611, IMG submission 187693) | Host-associated microbial communities from peat moss isolated from Minnesota, USA - S1T2_Fc - Sphagnum magellanicum MG (SPAdes) (version 2) | ecosystem: Host-associated > Plants > Peat...
GACATTGCATACCTTGTGTACAGCAGATGATTAATCTCCATAAAATTAAATTACCGTGTCCACTTAGGCGTCCATAACTCTGACTCAGCTATTGACTTGTGCCCTTTTTCTCCACATAGCTCATCTTTGTCTAGGTGGGAAGAATCATCCTTTTCTACCTCCTCCCTTTCAGAAGTCCAATTGGAAGCTATCCCCTTGAGCGACATCAGCTTCAACTCCCGTTTGTTGTGTACTTTACGTTTTGGCTTTGCACGGCCAACAAGCTGCAGGCCTTGTTCAATTAACCTTCACACAATAACCTCCATTCAGTTTCATGTCCATCTCATCTACAATTAGATGATGACAGATTATGGAGCACAACCTTCCATGAAGGTAAGAAACCTTGAACATATGCTATGCCGAAGATCTTGAGGTACACACATATGAGATCTACTATTCAGTGCTAGATTGCATAGACCCTTTAACTTCTACAGAATTGCAGAGAACCATTTTAGATGACCCCAACTGAAAATAAAGAAAACAAAGTGAAGAAAATTCAAGAGAAAACCCAATAGCAAGTAATAGACCACAAAGAGAGAGCAGCACACAATCAAATACAAAAAAAAGGAAGAACTTTCTGAGCCTACATGCCACACAGTTCCTTCTGTGAAAGAGCTGCCGCTTGATCCACAAATGCATCTTCCATTCGAAGGCTGAGCCAAACATAGAGCTCAAGGACCTGTGATCCAATTCAGAACCAAACAAGAGCCTGTCAAAGATATGTGATTTGGACTGCTTATTTTCTTAGCACGAATCCTGACAACAAGTCAACTCTGGTATGTGATTTGGACTGCTTATTTGCTTAGCATGAATCCTGACAACAAGTCAACTCTGGTAATGCCTTTTATAGATCGACCTGGATGAGAAAAAGTTTTCTTTTTGGAACCAAAACACGACTGCACAAATGGTCTTTAGAGTATATTCCCAGCAAAAATAGCTAAGTTATTATGTTTGCTTAGTTTTATATTCCCCAAACTAACCTGACGCCCTGGCTCAGCTCCTATTTCTAACCTTTTTTTACTCCTTTAGAAGTCAAGATGTGTACACAAGCCAAACCTGCCTGACAAAAGAAACTTACAGTAAACCAGCTTAGGCTACAAACCATTCCTACAACCTGACTGATTGTAGGTTCAGGATGCAAAACAGTTCCAAATTGGAATCCTGAATTTGGAAAGCCAATAGTACATAACATCTCAGGCAATGCTGGAAAACTGGAGAGGACACCCACAAATCTTGTTCATGTTGACTAGAAAATTGAGCCAGATATGAGGTGAACCTTATGCAGAGACTCAAGCTGCTGAAGAGCTGTCTGAGTACGAGGGACACGAATAGTGGCAGGTGTGATAACTTTCTTCAATGTCACCATCTCCTGCTTGGAAAACTCAGTTGCAAACTGCAGCAAACATCAAGTTCATTTAATAAACTGATTGCAAACCATAAAACCTTGAAGTTGTTGCAGAGAAAACTCTACAATGACACTTTGAAGGTGGCACAGCAATGAGGCCATTCATAACCCTATGAGTCTCACTCAAAAATTATCAGATCATCAACTTCACCATGAATAGCAGTGACAAGCTGCCATTACTTCCCACTGACTTCATCAGCTACTGACAGTGGGTGTAGATAAGTATATAATAATCTGCCCAAAATTTTGGGTAAACCATTATACAACATCTGTGTACCATCATTGCATTTCTACAAGCAACAGGATGTCTCAGTTATGATGTTGGCTAGCACTCATGTAACAGCTAGAACAAAAGTCAATAGTATTCATCATTCAACCAGCAACAAGCTTGTGAGGAGGGTAAGCTTCATTTCAATTTCCCTTATCCCTGTAGAAGGAAGCATCTGAGCCTAAGGCCTAGTAGAGAGACCACATGAGAAACTGTAAATATCAAACAATACAGTTACAATTCCCCTCAAAAAAATGTACAAGAAACTATAGGGGATCGAGCTACAAATACTGACCTGAAGTAGGGCACCCATAGCCATGTGATCATCTGTATCCACAGGACTGACAACAGAAAGGATCAAGATTTGAAAAGAGTGATGAAACACTGGCACTTATTCTTATGAGGAATTTGCAGACACATTTGGGTACTTGATTACTTCTCACATCAAGTCTAAGTTGGAGAAGACTTGGACCATTTCAAGAAGAGAAGACCCAACCTGAAATGACATGTTTGGGGCACTTCAATCCAACCAAATGCTAATTGGGTTTCCTCATCAGAAACAACCCTCTTTGAATTCTGGAAGGGATAATTGGAGACAAGGACATGATTGGGTACAAAAAAGAGGCATGACAGGAACCACTCAAAGGTTTTTGCATCACTGATTTGACATGCTCCACATGTCCCAGCTTCTCTTTTAGACACATTTGGTCCACACCTTGGATTTACAGTTCTAATTTTTTTTCTTCAGTATGCTCATTCAAGTGGTTTTGCTCTCAGTCAATGACCCTCCTGATTCCCACATTTTCCAGGATTGGATCATGTTCAAGATCCTACCAAGTAGAAACAATACTGAGCCAGCAAATAGTGATGAGTATATAGAAAAAAACTGGTGGTGCAACAGAGTTCTTACCAAATACAGAAGAGGAAGCGGTCTTCTAAGGATAGAGGAAGCTTCTCCAACATATCTGCAATTATCTTTGAATCCAATGCCCACAAAAAAAGAAGAAACAACTTCAGGACATGTATCTTAATTGGAAAAGAGCCATAGAGTCAAATGAACTTGTTTCTCAATGTTTAAATCTGTAAAAGCTATTAATATGGGTTGCATTAGGAATCAGAAGTAAAAGTGGGAACCCAGTAAAAGAATGAGACTAACCAGCATGCTCTCACAGTGCCGCATGAAAAACTGAGGTGACATTCGAGCCTTAGCCACAAATTTCTCCTGTAAAATTACTAGAAATGGCCTCAGGCAAAATTGCAGGGTTCTATTGGAAAGGACAATGGAATCATCAGTCATAATCATCTCCCTGAACCCTAAGAACCTGAAATTGATCAATCTAACACCCTGACGCTACTGTTAATTACATACAACCAAAAAACAGAAGAAAGACCCACCACCATAATCAAGTGAGATAGTGCAATATTTGAAACATTGGTATTCATCCATGTGTTGGGCAGATAACAGATGGGTCTGATTAGTCATCTAAGGTCACAAAGCTCAATGAGAAAGAGTTCAAAAAATACCAGGACTGCAGAGAACGTCATATTTGGGTGTGATGCAGAATACAGGGCCAGCAAATCAAAAGATGGGAAGAGTCCAGCAGCCTTAAAAACCACCAGCAGTTCTATATGTCATTTCTTTCTTCATAACAAGTTGAGGAAGGACCAACCAAGACCATGAGATACTTTGCTTGCAACACCCACTTTTTTCAGCCAAGGACTGAGATTCAAACAGCATAATCAATCCTTTGTTGTGTGGCTAGGCCCTCATACAGGTTTTGTTTCTCACCTCAAGGGGGCATGTCAGAGTAGCAAGGGAGTGGTGAAGCAATGGAAGATCCTCTTTGTCCAAACATGTTACAGCACCCTCTGGAAACTTGGATCCATATCTGCCTGCTCGACCTACACAAAACACTCCTCAATTCAAGTCAAACTTCAACTCTACAACAATTTGCTGGGTGCTTGATGCACAAACATCCTGCACTGCAATCCCATATGTTTTCCCAAAGAAGGCCTCATATAATAGTTCAAAGAACTTATTCAAGGGTTGAAGAAGCCACAACCACCAATCCAAAAACGACCAAAGCAACTGGCCTCTTGAAATAAGAATACAAAGACTGCAGCCAACCTGCAATTTGTTTGATTTCAGCCACAGTCAAAGCCCGCATAGAAGTGCCATCAAATTTTTCAAGTGTGGAGAAGATGATGCGCCTAATATTAAGGTTTAATCCCATCCCAACAGCATCACTTGCCACCAAAATATCTGACCCACTGGCCACATCATTGAAGAGTGCTGCCTGCCAGTAGCATTCAATTCAATATATGCATATGGTAAAGAAAAGAAGCCATGCTATCTCAAAAATGATAGAATTGGCACAGAGGTCATATTATGCACATACTCCTACTAAACAAATTGACATAAACACACATAACATTGTAGACTGACCTAAGCAATCAATAAAGAAAGTCATGATTCTAGAAGCCAAACAAATGGCAAAGAAAAACAAGGTCACATTAAATATTTCTCTGAGGTGATAAAGTTACAATTGGTCAAGAATAGCAGATCCAAGGTAGTGTATCCATCAGCATGGTAGATCAGTTGACTTCTCCAGCTGACGGCTATCATACATTTAGTGGAGCCATGAGCCTTCACTGGTAGGTTATTGGCTTGAAGCTTCAGGTGGTCTAGCACTGACGTTACCTCACAGAAGACCAGCAAGTAGAAAATCCAAGCATCTGACTATTGCAGAGTTCATCATGATAAGGATTGAAACAAGTGTTAAAAGGACAGGAAAAGCATGGAAATAGTTTCATCTACTAACCTGTTTGGTGCGTGTCTCAGGAGGCAATGATCCATACACAACTGAGCAGTTGTGTTTACAACTCGACTCAATCTCTTTCTGCAAGCCAGTCAGAAACTCAAGTTCTTAACACTAGCACCCACTTCAACACCCACTGAAAAGAAATTCTATACAAGCTGAATTCTCTGGATCTCTTATGTCCACACTGTAGCTATAATCTTCTTCCTGAACTGCTACTTTCACACACGAATGGTCCACAAATCAGCAAAATCCAAAAGGGAAGTTTAGCAGACCTTGATTGAATATATGTCACGACGTGAAAAAGCAACAACACAGTCCCCTTTACGCACATGCGAATATGATCCCAATGCTCTGGTTTGGGGTACTAGTGGAGATAGGCGTTCATACTGCTTAACCTGGTTTCAAGTTCCAAAGGAATGGGTTAAAGAGAATGCATTACTGCACCTGCACCTGCAACACTGTTTCAACAAAGCAGCCCAACTCCCTGTATAGTTGCAGATGCATAATCCACAAGAGTTCAGGTTTTGAGATCATGACTACAAGTCTATTCAGATGTTTCCTCAAGAAAAAGAAAATTCACTAACACACATACACAGGTTTTTCTCCTGTGACAACTCCATCAACATTATGTACTGCTTGAAACTTCCAAGCAATATGTAAAACTGCATACTTCATCCACAAGCACAATGCAGATTCAGCTTGAGTGTTTAATCAGCACACATTACAATGTGCTCTGACTCCAGAAAGTAGAAGACCCATAAGTTCTCAAACCCATCACACAAGTTTCAGCAACCCAATCATGAATTGAAGCCTCAACAACATGACTGCTTTACAGATTTCTTCCCACTATACAGACGGTAGCACAAGATGAAATTATGACCTCAAATGTGTCACCAGTGGTTGCAAGTATTTGATCTACAATAGAGACTGCAGCTGGGTCTCCACATAAATGAAGCTCCTCCACAGCCAATCCTAGCAATGCACGAGTGAATGAAAAGCCCCGATCCCGACACGCAATCATCTGCACCAACATACACAGACTGTGACAGAGTTCACTCAGCAATACTTCACTTCCATATAATAATAACAAAAGAACTACTGTCAAAAACCCTCAAGGACCAAAGCTTTGATTTGTATGCAACTAGCCCTCAGAAATCCACATTAAATGCAATTCCATCTTTTTCTTCATATCATACACCACAGGTCATGCAAATTCCTAGTCTCACACACCTGACTTAAATTGATTGCTAGAGGTTAACTATTTCAGCAGTTGAAAATTAGTAAACCCAGCAGTCATGAAGTCAGTAAACTGATCCATGAAGATTTCTCAGGAGGTTTTGAATCTGATCCAACAAACCTCACTTCTTAACAAACCAACACAATTGATGACTCTGGTGACTAGGAGTGAAAGACCAAAACACCTATCCTTCACCAGTCAGCTATTATGCACTACACACACACACAGTGTTCCATGATTTGCCTTAAATAAAACAACACACTAGAAAGCCTGCATTGCTAATAAACTATACCTGAATGCAACTATTTCATGCAATGAGTGGTCAATAGGTTTCCATGGGAATGGTCTGCTTCAGAAAAGGTAAGCTGATGAATGGCATAATGAAGTTTCCCTTCATGTCCACAGTACAGGGAAAAAGAAATACATGCATTCAGTACACCAGAAAAAAGTTACTCACTTGAATCTCATCAATCACCCCACACTCAAAATGTCGTGTGACATCTGCCATCTCCACAGTCATTGCTTGGTGCTTTGCACCGGGCACTTCTCGCTTCTCTTGTCCTGTTATGAGGCTACAGAGAACATTTGCTTTGTTCATCCGTTCTGCTATCTCCCAGGCCAGAAGCCTCAACGGTCCACAGTAAACACCTACATGAAAAAACTTGCACATTTAGCCCATCAAGAACCGGTACTTGACATTCCTAACTGCGAGCATTCTATCAGACATAACTATGATTCTGGCTCAACAGTTGTTGTATACCAGAATGCTGCTAGTTAACATAGAAATTCTACTTGTAGTGGACTCCAAGACAACTCAAATGTCAAGAAAGAGGCACATGGAAAAACAGCCAGTTTTGTCATTGTCCACATTAAGAACCCATATAGAAGACTACATACCAGATGCAGAAAGTCGTAGGCTTTCCAAAGCCATGTAAGTTTTGCCACTATTCGTTGGACCAACATGCATCACGACCCGCCTCTTTTTAGTACGGGCAAAAGGGTACCAAGTGTGCGGCAAACTGTCCATAGCACCCCCACAAATTGCAGACTGCCCCTTCAGGCCCCCAAGTATTGCAGAGAAAAGGCACAGCTACAGCAGTTGAAAGATGCAACATTTGAAAATAACAGTATTCATCAGGTTGACATATGCAGAGGTAATGGGTTGTAGGTCACAGCCAACCAAGGTTTGAAATACTACCAACTTCACTGCGATATTCACCGTCACACTAAATCATGATTACAAGTCTACGCTGGTCATTAACTTGCACATTACATCACTAAACATACTGTCAGTAGATTTCCTACCTGATGGTACAAAGCTCCTTATGATCATAGAAATCATTCATCAAACAAGACCAAGACAAGAAATTTGTTACAATTATCGTTTCTCTTGTTCCTTGATTATAACCATGCAGGTTTAATGCACTTACGTCAGATCCAGAAAATCAACCAAAGATGGGGAACGCTGAGTGCTCAAGAACCTCGACTGGAAAATAAAACCCTCCTGTGCCAGGAAAGCATCTCCTAACTTCCTAGGAAGACAGTTGTTGACATATTTAAGACCTACTGCGCAGAACAAACAAGTGACAACCACACAACCAAACCACACAGGCTCCCTTTCATGTTGTGCATAGTCAATGAGAAGCATAGGAAGAATGCAGAACCTTACAAGCCAGATTTTTAGACAGAAAATTTGGAGCCAAACTGATTCTTTAGAAACAGAGCTGGTGTGCAAGATTGCTACAATGATGAGGGAGCAAGAGATTTTGATATGTGGCCAAAATCCTCATGAAACCCCAGTTCTTCCCCAAAAAATTAGGGTTTCCCACAGGGTTGCTAGAAATAAGCTTTTTCTATATGGCACTGAGTAACAATCTACTTGCCAAAAAAACTAGGGTTTTCCCTGGGTTGCCAAAAAGAAGCTTTCTCTATAACGCACTGAGTAGTAATCTATTGCGAATTTTCATCACGAGTTTGAACTCCTCTAGACTACCTACCAACAGACAAAGAGAGAGGGGAAATATGAGAGAAAAAAAAGCAATTCATCGAGATGGTGACCTGGTTGTCTGAAATACTGAGAGAATTCGCCCTAAAATGGGTAATTTAAGGAAGAGACGATTCCGAGCTTGAGTGTGTTTGGCATCGCGAAGGTACTCTTTCTCAGTATTTCGGACAACAACAAGAATGCAAAAGCTATGGACTTCCATGGAGCACTTACATAGGGATAGAGAAACTAGAAATCCCACCTTCAAGTGAAGCAGATAGCCGAGGGAGGGAGACGAAACGGCTGAGACACCCCATTTTTTCTCGACTCTGTTATAGAACAGCCAGCCAGGCAATAATGCTAATGCATCACACCATACCCCGCGACCTCTGTTTCTTCTTCTTCTTCATCGTCATCATCATCATCATCATCGCAACACCGAGCTGGGTAGTGCTGGAAACTCTCTGCCGTTATGGCCAAGTTTCCCAGATGTGTTCCTCGACAGACCTGAAACCAACACCCAAGAGTCAGACAAGTGTAAAACTGCTCGGTTTCAAGATTCTTCGACACTGATTGCAATTCTCGACAAGTCGCGATCTAGGGTTTGGAGCTCTAGGGTTCGAGGCTCTAGGGTTTGAAGCTCTAAGGGTCGAGCTTCTTCAGGAATTGAGGGCAGGTAGAATCGTGGGTCCGATTGGGTTTCCATGTGTAAAGGGGACCCAGTGGAATCGAGGGTCGGTAAAATCCAAAGAGCATTGGATTTAAGGAAATTGTCTGCATTTTGGATTTAAACCCAAAAAAAATTGGAATAAAGAGCCTTTGTAGGTACCTATAATCAAATTTTTTTATTTTTCTTTACTTTTATTAATCAGCATACCTAGTATCATCTTTTTTTAATCCATTTATTCATCATTATTCACTTTTCATCCATGTTGATGAATCTTATTTATTAGTGTTCCTTTTGGTCCCATAATGAATGAAGTTCATCTTGTGGGGCCAATGAAAGAAAATTTGGCTCTTGGAAAACCCTAACCCACTACCACTTTTCATTCAATCTTGATTTATCTCATTTTTACCATTGGTTCACTTTCATCTCATAATGGATGAAGTTCATCTTATGGGGCCAATGAAAGAAAACTTGGATCTTGGAAAACCCTAACCCACTACCACTTTTCATTCAATCTTGATTTATCTCATTTTTATCATTGGTTCACTTTCATCTCATAATGGATGAAGTTCATCTTATGACACAATTATAAGACAATTTAGATCTTGATCAAACTTGACCCAATCACCATACCATGCAAATTGATACAAAAACTTGGTGAAGTTCACAATTATAGCCTCTTAAATCCAAAGGCCTATTCAAGGCAACAAATTTGACATTTGTATGTCCAAGTCGATGTGCCAACATGTATTGTTGTCATTATGTGGCACCCATCCATATCAACATCGATTGTGCTCAACTCAAGTTAAAGTGCCATCACATTATGTACCTAGCACTTATCCACATGTCCACATGGAGATTAAAGCGAAAGTGCAAACATTTATCTATGTCATCCATTACATGTGGCAATTATGCTCATCAACGTGGATCCTACTCAATTCAAAGTGTCAACATTTAACTATGTCATTTACATGGCACTTATCCATATCAACATGGATCACACTTAAGTCAAATGGCAACACCTATGGATGTCATTAAATGGCACCCAATCCATGTCAACATGGATCATGTGCAAGTCAATGTGCCAACACCTATTTATGTCATTATATGGCACCCTATCCATGTCATCATGTGTATGCCTAAGATATAAAAATTGATTTCCAATGACAATAGACAATAAGGAAAACTATAATTAAAAAATTGCAAATACCTAAAAAATTTGATTGCCCATTCAAAAAAGAAATATTTCCTATTTTCTTTTCTTTCATGGGGCTATTTAATTTCAATGTAGTTCTACACTACCAATTGAATAATTATTAGCTTGATTGTTTGTTGCTTGTTTATTGGTATTGATTACAAATCTTGTAGGATGCATTATGTTCCAAAATCGTTCAATTTCTTGGAGCTAAACATGTTATTGCAAAATATGCTTATCAAGAATCCACTTTAGGAGCTTGACGCTTCCAATGATGATTTTGGTAAAGAAATGCATTGTATAAAATGGTTATACTAGGTGGAAAATAGAAAGAAAAATGTGAGCAAGATCATGCTCATGATAATATAAGAATAACAAGCTCATATTTTGATTAAAAAAGTGGTGGTGAAAAGATAATGATAGACAAAGGGGAGCAACTTGAATTTCATAAATTTGTTTTAATAACATAAAGTGGATATATGGAAGCTACATCAAAAGGCATGGACAATAAAGGTGTAAAATACACAAGGTCCCATCACCTTTGACATTATCTAATTTTATTTGTTTTAAACATATTTGCATTTCAAATTGCCTTATTTATTGTGTTTTTACTCCTTTACATAGGATTACAAACACAATTAAACCAAAATTACACAAAAGAAAATAAGATGAATGCACGACAATGAAGTAATCATTTGAAATAAATTTAGAATAACAAATCATTTGCCTCCCTTTATCCACTTCTTGAGCTTTTAATAAAAAATACTTAATGTTTTAAGCTAAAGTTAAATTATTGATATGTTATATAAGCATGCTTGAATATCACCCATTTTGTTTATAAGGAGGTTGATATTTAGTGGAAGATAGTTGAAGGAGATTACATGAAGAGCAAATATAGGAGAAAGTGGGATGAAAAATCAAATAAGAAGGATGTAAGCACAAAATAAAAAGTATATTTCAATATGGATAAGTATAAGAAAATCTTAGGCAAGGTGTTCAATTATTGTTGAATCATGAATTTTTTTTTTTAAATAAAAATATTGTGCATGGTTGATGTTGCCATGAATGTAGACTATGTTCATGAACAAGAGGAGAAGAGTTATGTGTACTTTATATTAGGAAAATTTAGAAGGAAACATGCAATTAGGTCTAGAAAAATTACATAAAAACAACAAATACCATGTTAGTCATTCTTCATGATGAAGAAAATAGAAATTTAATGGATGAACAAAGGAACATCACCATCATGAATTGGTAAATGTTGTGGTAACACTAAACATGAAATTGTTGAAGGAGCACAAAAAAACAAACAAAAGAAATAGTTTAAAAGGTAGAAATATGTTTTGTGTTTTAGAATAGAGAAATAGCAATTGAAAATATATATTATATATTTATATGATAACGGAGATGGTACCAAATTATAAGGTAGTTGTAATAGGATTCTTTGGCCTCTACGTACATGGGTGTTTTCTAATAATGGACATGAAAAAATAATTGTCAAACAATCTTTTTTTAAATAAAAATTGAATGGAAATATTTGGATTGGAATATGGCATAATGAATATATTAATATAAATTAAAATTATCCATACTTGCAACTGATGTTCAACATTAATTGATTTTCAAGAAGGTGAGTTGAACCAAAATATAAATAATAAATAATACTCGTAATAAATGAACTCACATTTTTTGAACTATGCACCTAGTGTGTATAGATAGCAACCCTAAACATTAGGTTATCCTAATGACTTCAAAATGTATACAGAGACATAACATACTCAATATTTGTTGTCAAAATATTAAAATATCCAAAATGGGGCTATTGAACTTTTTGTTTCAAAAACTTAATTGTTTCCCCAACATTTTGAAAATATTATATAATATCTGAATTTATTTGCATCGCATATTATTTGTTTAAATGAAACCAGAAAACAAAATATAATTATACATAACAAATTCATGAAATAGTATCAAAGAAATATAATATTTTGTCTTGTTATAATGAACACAAAACAATGATAATTTTTGATAGAATGTTTATATTATCAAATACAACATCAACAACAATGCCAGTTCAAAATTCATTTTTGCAAGCTTTAACCAAAATACACAAAAAGCTATACATGTAATTGCAATTTACAAACCACTTAAAATGCAATTATTTTATTTTATTTCAATTTTAGAAACTATTTTGGAAAAAATTCCTATTGATTATCCAACTATAGTGATTGGAGATTTTAATGTAAACATGTTAACAAACACATCACAATCAAAAACATTACAAAACATGAATAAATATAAATTCAAAAACATTATTCTTTCTGGAAAAAAAAATCATAATACACAAATAGACCATATATGGATTAATGTTTTAACACAACAATGTCATTTTGGATCAACAAAAGCATATTGGATAGACCATAAACCTATTTTTTCGGATTTAAATTACAAAATTATGTTGCAAATTTTTGTTTACTAGATAATAAAACGTAATTTTCATTTAAAAATTTCACAAAAATATTTTTTATTAATATTAAATGATAATATTTCCATCAAATATTCATATTTGTAATTTAAAATATAAACACATGCATTGTCCATATATGATTGTTACATTAATGGATACGAGTTCTAATGATCATCATTTTGTTTGTCACAAAAATTTCATTAATTTCATGTATATAAATAACTTTATTTTTAACAATTATTTAATTTTAAATAATCTAGATACAACTTATCTTCTAACAACATTTAAAATAATAAATTACCTACCAAAAATTATTTATTCATAAACATGCAACAATTTAACCATAAATTGTACAAACATAAATCATCTAATCATTAATTGTCTAACTATAAATAGTAAAAATACATGAATATTGTCACTAAATGATATAAAAAATAATGAAACATCATGTTTGATAAGCAAAACATTATAACATGTACATTTGATATTGTCACATGGATGTTACGTTAAAAAATGTTTCTACAATATGCATCACATATGTTCTTTTCATCTTTTTTACAACATAAATATGATGCAAAGGTGTACTCTCTTGTAATAAAAGTTAAATAATTTGTAAACAAAATATAAGTACAAATAGAATACTTGATAAACATAAAATTATAACATGTATAGGTTCGAAACATGTAGAAATGCAATGTTTAGAATTCTTCTCAAACTTTGGTAACTTTTAGTAATTGTAAATTTAATAAAAAATCAAACCTCTAACAAAACTCCAACTTTATAGATCAACAAATCTATTCATTAGCTCATAAAATTATAATAACTCTATATACTCTTTTCGTAACATACTTAACTATTTAATAAACATTCTATTATACACGTATAAACAATACAAAACATATACAAAACATCATACATCCACATATATATACACACACACATGCATTCATACATAGATACACATATTTACATACATATATATATATATATATATACATTTACATACACAATCTCATATAGATGTATACAAATCACACAACCATATATGGGCAAGGCCCACATGTCTATGATGCCTTGTTTCACTTTGAATGTATTTAAATGTTGTTGGGCCACATCATCCAAATAAAATGTATGAAAGTACTGGGAATTTTATTCTACAAAGAAGTTGTTTTGATGGGTTCAAATAACGTTGGGCATGTAAAACATTGAAAGGAAACCATGGCAAGAAGAAGAGTTATAATTTAAGATATTATGATTGATAACAACATATTAAAAAAAATTAATACGATAGAATTGATGTTTATAAAACAATAATATGAAATCACTACCAAAATATTTTGAGGAGGTGACAATCCCAAACACATTAAAATCAATTTATAATGAATCTTTCATAATAATATAAATTTAAAAAATCATTTGTAAAAAAATCCAGATAATAACAATACATCTCAAACATAAGAACATAAAATATATGAAAATTTATTTATAATATTTTGATTTTAAACACCAAATGATATGGAGGGCATGTTGTAACCAACATTTTTGTGTGGTGAAAATTCACTAAAATGCAAAAACAAAAAGGCTTGTGCAAAAGCCTTTTTGTTATTTATTATTTTTCACAAAACTTTAACCATTGTGAGGTGTAAAAGGCTAGCCTTACAAAAAACCAACTTGGATCCGTCACCACCTTTGATGAACACCATGATCATGGAATTGCCACCTTGTTGTGTAATAATAACCATTGTCATAATCTCCCACCACATTTTGTCACAACAATCACCATCACAAAGCAACAATGTGAAGAGCTTTGTTGCCACAAACATCATCTCCCAATTTTTTTTCACCTCCCTTTTCAATTGCAACAACATTGTATTCGCCGCTTCCTATGGATATGTAAAGATTTTAGGAAGCTTCAAGCATTAGGAGTCCAAACTATAATATGTGTTTGATGTTTGTTGAACTTTCAAAGTTTTGAATTTGGAACATGTTAAGTTAGTTTAGATTCATTATTCATTAAACATTGCTTCAGCCTTGTACAAGCCTACAAGGTGTTCATTGTGTGCATGAAATGGTAATAGCGATAGTGTCCCAAAAGAACTCATGCAATTTGCAACTAAATAGGGTGAATGCACATACTTTCATGTAAGGGTGGTTGTGGATTAGTGTTGCAAAGATGTAGTACAACTAATGTTGTTTGAATTTTAATAATCTTCAACAAATGTATTATAGAGTTGAAATGTACATGGGTTTTTTTTAACATACATGTGTTTTCATTTTTGGATGGCTATCACATTCTATCATGCAACTATGGTTTGTTGAGTGTGGTGGGCAGCAAGTGCACATTAAAACAACTTATATTATAGTACCTTTACCATTTTAGAATGCTTAAGGCATTTTTTTTTTCATTTTTTTCATTTCAACCTTCTAATCACAAATTTCCTAAAAAATTGATTTAAAAAAAGAAAATTTATATTTCAACATCTTATAATACTTATAGTAGTCGCATAAGTACCATTATGAGAAATCACATTCATCGAAACCATATTTCCCTATAATTAAAACTCAAAAAATAACTCATATAAAACTATTATGCAACTATCCCTTTGGTATTATGACTAATGTGCAATTATCCCTTGAAAAATACAATGTATTAATAATTGAATTGTCACATCAGAAAATCAATTAATTGTATTATAGTTGCAAATGAGTTGAGAATGGGTCTTTTATACGATAACTTATACACATTGTACATAAATATGTAGTCAACTATGTTTGATTTTTTCAAGAGTTGCATTATAGTTACATGTGGCAACTATTTTAGAAGTATTGTAAATGTGTCATTAAAACAACAACTATGTTACAACTAATGTACAATGTAAATACATGAAATCATGCCATGTGTCCACATTTCCACCGCTCATTATGGGATACATTTGTAATTAATATTTTATTACGATCCCCATTAATACAATTAGTATGGCTATTAGTGTGCCACTACTAAAGTATTATTGTTCAAATATGTAATGACCATAATACAATTATTTATAACTTAATTAAAAAAATTCAACAATTATTTATATCTTCATCATATTGTGTTTCATTTCAAGTGATTTAAAATGTTATGGGAATGTTACCTTAAGCTCTAGAAGTCATTTTTGAAGTGCAAAGGAAAAGGAGTAATGAAAAAATAACAAGAAAAGAAATAAGCTTTCCAACTTACAAAAACAATTTTTTTTTCTTTTCCTTTAAACCCCTCGTACTTTCAAACTTCATAACTTTCTTATTTTTTATTTGTTTTAAACGATTTAAAATGTCATAAGAGCACCACCTAAAGTTCTACAAATCATCTTTGAACTATAATAACAATAGAACAACATATAAGGAATTTTTTTAGGTGTTTGGGAAACTGGCCTTGGTAACATTTGGTGGTTTGTTTTTTTGAGTTTTTGACCCCTTCTACTTTGGTGGGCCATAACTTTCTCAATTTTATTCCTTTTTTGAAGATTTTTAATGCACTAGATGTGCTAATAGGAAGGGTTTAGATTTGTTTAGACAGTAGAAACAATGGAGCACTCCCCTTGGATTTGGCCTACCTTGAATGTTTAAATGTTATAATTGCAACTAAATTGCAACTTAATTTGCAACTAAAGAACAACTAAAAAATTTAACCCACATGTTTTGCCTTCAAAACTCATGCTACAAATTATATAAAGAAGGTTTGTTTGTTTTTATTATCACATCAAAATATAAGTGCCATTTTGGGATGAGCTTTAAAAAGTTTAACCTAAAGGTAAAACATAAAAGAAGAAAAAAAAAAATCATGGCTATTTTTTTAGTTCACTTAATTTTGTGTTTTCCTACCTAATTACCTACCTAGGTAGATAAGTAGGTCCTAGGAAAGTATGTAGGTATGTAGGTCTTAAGACCTATTAACCTACCTACCTATGGTTATGTACAACCTACCTAGTTATTAGAATAAATATTTTTATTTATTTAATTTTTCCAATATATAATTAATATGATATGTGGCAATTTTTTATTGTGCCACATGTCACAATCTCAAACCATCATTAACAATCATAATGGACGTTGGAGATCAATAATTCGAAAAGAAAATAATTTTTATGTTACAAATTCTTCATAATGCCATGTGTTAGATTTTAATAAATGGATGACAATTAACAACACACATTAACATGACATCACCGGTGTAATTAAAATGGAGTTGCATAGTAATTGACAATGAGTTGTTTTAATAGAGTTATAATCAAATTGCAATGAATTGCAAGTTTGTAACCCATGCAACTTGTCCATTAGCACTCACAACATGTAAATATAGTGAATTACAAATGTCCTTTACAACTCAAAAATTGAATTGCAAGGCTAGTTACAAAACACCCTTTTTTTTCATAGTGTAGTTATATAAATAAATTAAACCTTAACAACCAATTGTGATCATTTAGGGTACATACGTGGTACTTCTTGTTATTGTAATTCAATTAACATCTCTTTCATTTCCTAGGCTTCCTCTCTTCTTTCCACACTCCTTTTCCCTTGGCAAATCTTATGTTTTTTCAGTTTAGATTAGTTTCAACATTGTGCAACATGGTTGAAAATGAAGACAAA
>Ga0209611_10008026_pt1 | contig 16709 bp, 8 predicted proteins | sample S1TSphgellanicum_3_FD_187693 | JGI IMG/M metagenome (GOLD analysis project Ga0209611, IMG submission 187693) | Host-associated microbial communities from peat moss isolated from Minnesota, USA - S1T2_Fc - Sphagnum magellanicum MG (SPAdes) (version 2) | ecosystem: Host-associated > Plants > Peat...
CTCCCCCCAAAAGACTTAAAAAGCCTAAAAATGAGAGCTCATGATTCTAAGAACCAGGATGCAAGCTAGGGTCCAAGCTAAGGATTCAATTGGCTTCAAATGAATCCAAACTGATTCTTAGGAATTTGGACCCTGGAGCCCATCTAGAGAGTGGGCCTAAAAAAGGCCACTTTAGACGAGGATCCAAAGGTCCAGGGTCCCAATGAAATAGTGCAATCCTATTGGATGAGAGCCATAAAAGTGGACCCATGGCCTTTAGATGAGGACGGAGGACCAAAAAGTGGCAAATTGAGGCTAAACTTATGTAGCCTGGACTACTCTGGACTCCCATCTAAAGAGGGCCTAAAAGTGTATGTGGTATAGGAAGGCGGCCAATCGTAGGCCGACAACTGTACTGTACTGTGTACTGTAGTCGAAATTATCTAGGGCTTTCCAAAGCCCACCCAGTCACAGTTCGACAACTGTCTTATCTTTTTATACGCGTTTGTACAGTCCACCCAGTCATATTTCGACAACTGTACTGTCATCCCAGTTTGTCCACGTTTCCGCAGCTGACCCCTCACAATTTGACAGCTGCAGTACTAGACTTTCATTTATTGCTACTAGGGTAGTAGGTACCTATAACTGCAACCTAGTGATTTTAATATTTTTTTGTGGCAGATTTTCGCCATTTTGCAGAAGATATATATATATATATCTTCTGTTGGAAATTCTCTTTTTTTTGGAAAAAGAAATTGGTAGTAAAAAAAAAACGGGTTTAAAATTTTTTTACACAAAAAAGAGATTCGCCAAAAATATGAAAGTGTGTTTAAGATTTTCTACTTCCATATTTTGAGAATAGCCAAATTTGGCTAAATATACTTATGGATGATGGCCACCATTTATTATTATTATTATTATTATTATTATTTTCAATTTTCTGATGCTTCTCAAGTGGTCGATCATGTGTCAGTATATTTAGCCAAATTTGGAGATATTAAAAGTATGAAAGTAGAAAATATTCATATAGTAGTCAATTGTGGCTATTTAGTTGAATAGTGATTTTTTTTTTTTCCTTTTTTTGTTGATTTCTTTTTCCAGAAAAGGAAATTTGTGACAGACTATTCTTTCTCACAAAATGGCGAAAACTAGCCACCAAAAAAGAAAAAATCACTCTGATTCGCCACTTGAGCAAACAGCGCAAATTTTATTATTTAGAAAAAAAAAAGGGCTGCCGCCACGTACTACGTACCACGTGTCGAGCAACAAGAGGGAGATCAACTGAAGTGGAGCCAATTCACGACACATGGATCGCTGACTGGACGACACTTTTCGCTCTCTCTTTCTTCGCATGCAACTATATGAAGCTCGCGTCTCTCGTCTCCGTCGCCCTTTCATTTATATCTCTGCCCGGATTTCATACAAGCGACATCGCAATTTTGGACCAAAACTTGCAGTGAAAGATTTCATCAGAGACACTAGTTGTTCTCAGCTTTTTTTTTTGATTCTGAAAGAGAATATTAACTTGCGAGATCCATTCATTCTTCGTTCAAATCCTCCTACTTTGGTACTGTTTCTTTGAACTGATTTGATCCATAGCAGCAGCAGGGATTTAGGGTTCCGGTGCTAAGAAGAAGATATGGCCAGTCAGAATCAAGCTTCCACCCCAAGGTAAGAAATTTGGTTTTTTTTTTTTTTTTTCCCCCTGGTAGCTGGGATTGATTTTGTTTGGCTGGGATTTGTGTCTTCGTGATGGTGATGTCTGTCTGTTCTGTAGATTTTTGTGGTTTTGGTGCTGAGATTTGGTGTCGTTTTATGATCGATCGGCAGTGCGGAGCAAGTGCAGAAGGGAGTGGACAGTGCGAAGGATACGGGTAACAATTTGGTTTCCACTGCTGCAAACACGGCCAGTGATGCTTACGATGCTGCCAAGTCCAAAGTCTCGGAAGGAGCTGCAGCAGTGCAGAGCTATGGGCAACAGGCCGGACAGACAGCCAGTGACAAGGCCGGTGCTGCAAAGGACACCACCTCTTCGACGGCAAAGCAAGCGGGAGATCACACAGGGCAGAAGATCGGTGAAACTCAGGAGGCTTTGAACAATCTGTCCTTGACGGCACAGCAGAAGGCGAACCAAGGAACAGAGCAGACAAAAAGTTACGTGCAGTCACTGGTGGATCAAGCCACGGCTTGGAAGGATTCGACAGTGCAAAGCATTTCCGACACCTACAACACCGCTGCACAGAAGGCGCAGGACACAACTGACGCTACTACACAGCAGCTGACTGCAACCAAGGATGCAGCTGTACAAAACGCGCAATCTGCGTACAAAACCACATCTGATACTGTCACTGGAGCTTACAATACAGCAGTGAATCAAACCCTAGCTGCCAAAGACACAACACTGAAGACCGCTTCCGACGCATACCAAACCGCTGGACAGAAGACTTCAGATGCGAAAGATTACGCTACCCAAACTGCGCAAGCAGCATACGGCACAGCTGTAGACAAGAGTAACCAAGCAAAAGACATAGCTACAAAGAAAGCAAGCGAGGTTTCTCAAAGCGCACAGGATACTACGAATGTTGCAGCTGATAAAGCAGCGGGAGCTAAAGATGCAACCACGAACGCAGCTCAAACCGGTACCCAACAAGGGAAGAGCTTACTGCAATCTGTGGGGGATACACTGTGGGGTGTGAAGGAGTCCCTGATCGGTAAAGCCAACAACGCTGCTACAACTGCTCAAGATCAAGCTGCTCAAGCCAAAACCTCCGCTGCCAACACTGCTCAAGACACTGCTGATACTGTTGCCTCCAAATCCCAAGAAGCAACATCAAAATGAATTGCTGGCGAAGAAGACAAAAGCATTGCAAAAAGTTCAGACAATTGGGTGACTGTTTTCTCATAAATTTCTAGGACTTTCTCTGTCTCTCTCTAGAGCTCAAATCTTTTGCTCAAAATTTCTTCCTGAAATCTTCGAACTTGGGTATATGTGATTTTTCGTTTCTAGAAATTGGTGGATTTTCTGTTTTAATCTATAGCTGAATTTTCCATCTTTTCCTGAATTCATATGTTGTGCATATGGACACATTTGAAGGTTGTGTTGTGCATAAGGACAACTTTTTTTGTTTTTTTGTTTGGTGGAGATAAACTATCTCAAAAACTTTTCCCGAATCTAAATTGGATCTGTATCTTACTTTCTAATCTATTTCCCTCTACATTCCTTTTTCTTTTTTTGTGGATCACCAAAAGTGTACTAAGTTTATAGCCAGAAATTGACATAACATTTGAATGTAATTATCCAGGAATTTATATTTTGGATGTTCGCAGCCTGATCTTCTGCAAATCTTTTGTGCCTTTTTGAAATTTGAAAATTATAATTCTAGCATTCCTTTTCATTGAAAGTTGGATTTGGAAGAGTATATATTTAAAATGTAATGTCAAATTATATTTATATTCATCTGCCTGACAAATGTATTGTAGTGATTTTTCCATTGTGCTTATGGTTTAGTTTATTGATAAAAACTAACCTCCTACTAAATCTGGGATTGTAAAATTTGACATGACTTAGAAGATGAATGTCCAACTTATTGTAATATTACCCTTTATTCATACGCTTTCGAATAAATAGGTATGAAAAGAAATGGGTGATTCCTCTCCTTAGTTGGAGAAGAGTTTAAAATAATACTTGACCTAACATGTTTTCTTGATGCAAATTCAGGAATGTGTTTGCTCCCTACTCTAAACAGAGAGCACACTACTAATTTGCTAAAACCCTAGCTCTTAATATATGATGAGAATATTGCAAAGTTGAAAATTGTATTAAAAAAATTGCTAGGGATGGTATTGGTGTTGTGTGGGTAAGTGGAAATACCCAATATACCCATTGTGTAAGCTGGTAGGTGTAAAACATTTTACGTTGCCCCCCACTCCCCATCAAAATATTTTTGTAGACTTACACCCTTAAGGGGAAATGCAAAAAGTTTACAATTATACTTAACCAACCCCATCTAAATTAAATGGTATGATTTTAAGGTGCATTTGCAATGATAGGGGCTTTAAGGTTGAGTCTCCTAACACCAAAAGCTACAATGTTACTACCAGATTCAAATTTATCTAATAAAAAGTGCTTATCAAATTATGTTCCACTTGCCAAATAATGTCGTCCCTATTGAATTAAAACCTATCGAATTGTTGAACAAGCAAATATGCCAATAGCACGTCATTGTGGAAGAAATGTTAATTACATGTTGGAAGTAATTAAAGAAGATAGAGTAACGGAAAAGACATATTATAAAAGAGAACATTGTGGGAGTTTTTTCAAGGCTTTTTAGCAAGGTGTTAAATTTAATTATCGATATCTTTTGGTGGTATAAGTTTTTTCTCTATGGAGGATTGTACCTCATCTACTTTTCTAGGGAGTTGGGTTTTGGTGGTTTTGTATTTGTGATTTAGGTTTCGTATTTTTGACAAACTTGTTTTGGAAAAGTACCTTTTTAAAGTTGAAGAAGGGCTCACATGTGCTTCAGTCATGTTCATGTGCAGTATGAGATGACCTTCCTCTTGCAGCTAGGTAGATGTACCCTTCTTTTGAAAGTTTGATAGTTACCATTGCCCCAAGTCTACGAGCATCCTTGATGCACATCCACCACGACACATCCTTTAGGTCTATCTTGGAGGATAATTCCATTTCTTTAGCTCTAAAGCCTACATTCATTATTGTTCAAGTAAGGGGGTAAGGCTATGGTTGATTGCTAGGCCATTTCTTCGTTTGTTTTGCATTACACACTTTACTTTCACCTCATTGTTGTGTTTTTGTCTCGGTTTGATTTAGCCGTGGGCATCTAATCTTTTCACATGCGAGTGTGGACACAGGTTAGATGCATCAAACAAACACTTAGCTCGTTGCTCGTTTGGAGGTCAATGGATAACCACACATAAGGCCATTTGAAATGTCATGTATGTCTTCGTTCAAAAGGGTGGGCACGTTATATGGAGAAAATAGTGGTATGCATGTATGTCAAAAGTTCCATTAGGAAATAATCTCTACATGACCTAAGAGGAGCAAGTCTTTGTTGTCGATGTGGTGGTTATTGACCCAACGTGAGAAACGGTGGCCTTCAAATGTCATTAATTAACTAGTAAATGCAGTTGTGAAATTTACTGCCACTGTTAAAATTCGGAATTATAGAAGGTTTCATGAAAGGCACCATTTTATTTCAATGGCCATGGAGGTGCACGACACATTCGAGCATGATATGGATTGTTTCATTAGGGAGTGTGCTCGTTTTTTCCACAATAGACGATCGGGAGGTTATTTATCCTTGTCTTTTTTCATTCAATTTTTCAGGTAGCGTGTTAGTATTGTTCTTTAGCATGCTTTAACCTCTACTATAGAGAGGAAGATTATGTTGGCGGGTGATGTTTGTTCTAGACCTCCCATTACTATTAAATTTCATGATTTGCGTGTAGGTGACATTAAAAGGGTTGTGGGTGAGATAAGTTACTACCACGAGAGGGACTAGCTTTTCCCCTTTTTGGTTCTTGCAGGATGTGCATCTTTTGGCCTTTCTTTAGCCTTCCCATTTTGTCTCCCTTGTGATGGTTCTAACCATCGTTTTTTTTTTAAATTTTTGTGTGTGAAGATAACATTATAACTCTTTTTCTTCCATTTTCATGAATGTGCAAGTGGGTACTTGACAATGGGTTTGTATTCTGATTATGGAATAGAATATATTATTTTTGTATTTATTCTTTACAATATGTGTAGGTCTTCGTGATCATTTGTTGATTGTAATTGCATATGTTGAACAATTGAGTAAGTTGTGACCTTAATGTGTTGTTGTCTGAGTTACTCAGACACATGTTATTACGAATAACATTGTAGACATGAACTAATTTTATTGGATAAAACCATTATTTAAGCAATTCTAATTTCAACATTTCGATTATAATGCACCCAAAAAAAAAAAATGTTCACCAATGAAGAACCAATTTAGCTTAACATTGTATTTGATAAAACCATTATTCAATCCGTACTAAATTATATTTTACATATTACCAACGTCTTATGTTTCATCATCAATGAATTTTGATACATGTCTTCTTATAACTGTAAATTTCTTAGGTGAACATTGGTTCACTATGGTTCTTGACATAACTAAAGCCATGGAAGTCACTTGTGCTTCAATCCAAGGCAATAGTTGAAAAGCTTGGCCATTCATATTCATGCTTCCTTTGTTTCCTTGTAAACGGTTGTGGCTTGCCATTCAAATTACATTGATCATTACACTTAAATATGAATTTTACCCATGCACACAATTAATAGTTTGGGTCTAATCATGAGTACACCTTCTATGTTCTTGAATTCCATTCGCCATTGATATCTATGGTTTTAGACAAAACAATTGCAGTAATTGATTTCTTGCTCTTCTTCCTTTTCTAATATTGTGAACCTTTCCAAAATCACTTGCTCGTCCATAGGCCTCACCCTCACCAAGAACATAAAATCCAATAGGTGGTCATGGATGTCTATGTCCTCTTCCCATCCATAGGTTGACCTTTCAGTTTTTGAAACATATGAACTTGAATGCAATAGTGACCAGTGTGGCTTGTGCCATTGGCCCAAGTGTGAACTCGTCCATGTCCTCAACTATTTTTTCCTTCCAAAACCTAGTTTTTTGGAATTTATTTCAATTTAAGTAGCAAAAACCACTTTAAAATCAATATCTCCCACATTCTGAATCCATATCTTACCAAATAAATTCCATTAAATCTTGTTCATCAAGACTTTCCAACAACACCAAAGGCATAATCCAATTCCTCTGAAATTTTCAACTATAATTTAATTTATTTTTCAGTGAAAAAATCATTCAATATTCAAAAACTTCTACATTGCAAGTCCAAATGCCATGAAACCAAGTTGATGTTCCCTTCCTCCTTGAGAGCTTTTCAAAGAAACCATGAACACAATTTGAAGCATCCCAATTTAGTGGATCTCATAAGTACAAAACAAAATAAGTAAACAACCTTCTTTCATAGATAAATATTGTTTTAGTAAGAAAGTAAGATGCTAATACTTCCCATTGAACACTACCTAGTGCCCTTTTTAGGCTTGCTTAGTGTAGCCCTATTGAAAACCATATGGTATGCTGCATGGTTTGATTTTTTAATTATGAAAGTTATTCATATAAACAAAATACATGTAAAAAGAACTTACATTTAAATAACATTGCAAAGTTCTTTTACAAAAAAAAAAAAAAAACATATAAAACCATTAGTGTGAGGTTTTATGTAAAACCATGCAAGGATGAAAAATATGTCCAAGATGACAAGCTAAACAATTGTTTAACAAAGCTTGATGGGGAATAGATAACATTGTTTCTTAATAATATAAAGATGGGACAAAAATGGAGAGAGGCAAAATGGGTTGGGGGGAAGGTGCTTGAAGAGTTTCATTTGATAGCATTACCCTATAAATTTTAGGGCACAATGAATAATATTTTATTGTTAGAGCATTTCCAACATGCGTAGTGTCATAACCTTAACATTGGGTTCGCGACTAAATTTGGAGTGCAAGGGCCCATGAGGCTAAGAAAATGTGTTTAAGCGTGAAACACACTTTCAAAAATGGGGAGAATGCAAGGGATGGAGCCCAATGACTCCTAAACTGCACTTTGACTTTGGGAATTACACTTATGCAAGAATTACGAATGTTCAAAACCTTGGTTGAAAAGGAAAAAAACATTAAATTAGGCTCTTAGGACACCATTAGAAAGGTCTTGAAGTGTAGATGCTTAAAGTGCCCTCACATTGTCCATTTCGATTTGATTTGCATGAGTTATGATCAAAAGAAGGGGTGAGAGTCAAATTGGGAATTTGACTATTGACCATAAACCCCTTGAAAGTAAGGTTCAAATGAATTCCGATTGGGGCGTGCTATATACCATTGGAAAGATCTTTTTGATGTCTATAAGATATTGCTCTTGTATTTTCAAAATAGACTTGAATTGAAAAAAATATGAATGTCCAAAATTTTGAAAAAACAAAAGTCCCAATTTGGATGTAGTCCTCACAGAGAGGCACAAAATATACTATAGGGAGGGGAGTGGTGCCTTTTCTCAAAGGTTGCGAGCTGTGTAAAGCTTGTGCTTGAAGTTGTTCCTATTAAGTTTGTTGCACCACTTCCATTCAACTTGCATTAACTGTTCTCTTTTCTTAGTTGTGCAAGTTGATCTCATCTTGAATTCTTGCTTATGAGTTCATCCTAGTCCCATTTCAGAGCTCCAACACGCCCTCTACCCCCGAAGTGGTGCAAGTTAGGGAACGTGCCCCAATTTTTTTATTTTTTTGTTATTTTATTCTAGGATCCACATTTGGGCCTCTTAAAGAATTTAGGGATGCATCACTAAGTATGTGATCCTACGAAAATATTTTTCACATCCAAGTTTAGTTATGTATTTTTTTGCAACTCCACCTATTAAAACTACGACAACAAATAGGTGGGGGACTACTAATAACAAACCATCTGGACCAATCATTATGATGGGCCAATTAGAAACATTTTGCATCAATTAGATCATATTTATTACACTATTTTTTACAGGTGCATAATGTTGTTGTGCCTTGTATCAACCATAGCAACATGTGTAATTATGTGGAGCCAAAACCATTGTTTTGAGGCAAACCGACATACTTTGGGATTTCTTCATCCAAGTTTACTATGTACAATCACATGCTAAGCATTGTTGGAGATGCTTACAAGGTTGGCCCCATGGGTTGGGAATCAATTCCCCAAGTTGATAGGTATGGGCTTTAATGGATTAAAATATTATATTTTTGTTTTGTTTTGATCCTTAATTTAAGGCCTTTGGCATTCATTTCAATGGGTTGTACCAATAGGATTATTCAATTTGGGTTCAACTTTTGCCTTGACTCCTTGTGTAAAGTGGGCTTTAAGGCATCTTAACAAACGCCTTGTGTAATATGTTTGGAATGAAAAACACTCGAATGTAGGGTAAACTAGCTAGTGATTTAACATTCAAGCATTTAGGGTAGACTAGATCCAAGGGGGGCTTTGTTGTTTTTGGTGTCCAAACAAGACTTAAAACTCTCCTCTTGGCACATTTGACACATTAATAATCATACAAAAAGATTAAAGATGAAAAAATTATAGTCCCTCAAAGTAAAGGGGGTCAAGAACTCAAAAAATAAACCACCAAACATTGTATAAAAGCTAGTTCCCAATGTTGAGAATTCAAGCTCAACTAGTTAAGTTTTCATTAATTATTAGAGTAAGAAAATAACTAGGTTACTTTCACAAGGTTGAACTAATTTATTTAGATTAGTTTGGTTATTTTTCATTTGGTCTCTTAATTAAATACTTTGGTGTTGATGGTTTGGTTTTTTTTTGTCATTACACAAGTTTATGTTTTTGATGTGATAAGAACCTTGAGAAATTCTTGATGTTAGTTCCATGTTGTGAACATCATGTTTTAGTTTCCTTTCAATAAAAATTTATGTTTGCACTTGATTAGATCTCTTATTTGTTAACATGGTATTAGAGTTTAAGTTGTTTGGTGAGAAAGTTAAAAGAGATCTAAAGTTAAATTTTTTTAAGAATTAGAGCTTAAGAATCTTTAGTAATATCATAAGAGTTTGTCAAGTGCAAGAGAGAACAAAGAAAATGAAAAAGTGTGAAGAAAAAGAAAAGAAAGAAAGAGGTGAAAGGAGTTTAACACATCGAACGTTGTAAAAGTCAAATATTTGAATCTAGATCTAGATCAAGATATACTATGTAAAGATCTTGAAGTGAAATTTGGAGGGATTGTGGAAGACTATAATATGCATCTATTTTCAAATTTTCAAAAGAAAAAAATGTCTTGTGAAAGTTATGAACTTTTAAAAATTTTATGTCAAATTTGATTTTTTGATCATATCTCCTTTATTGAATGTTTTTGGATTTGCAACTTTAGGATCTTATATATCATAAAGGATTACATATGTGAGAGAAATTTCATGTCATTTGGATATGTATTGAAAGATATCCAAGTATTTAAAATTTGAACCTCAATTTTGAAGTTAATTTCTTTTGAAAATATTAACTCTTTGTGATCATCATTAATATGGCAAAAATTTTGAAAAAATGTGGAAGACATGTATTTAATGTGTGTCCCAAAATTTCAAGGGGTTTAAAGTTGTTGAAAGGGAGTTGTAAGTCATTTTGTGTTCGAATCCTAGTTTGAAGTGGTTTAAAAAAGTAGCGAAATTTCTAATTTGAAATTTTGAAAGATGATAGTATACATAATTTTTTATGTTGTACCAAAATTTCAAATTGATCCAAGTTCATGTGTGAGTAATGTAGCTTTGCAAAGTTGTTAGTGATAGAAGTTTACATTGAAAAGATATCAAAACAAATGCAATTTAGGAAAACTTGAGGGAAGGAATTTGGATTTTGAAGATTGTGGAACAAAAATACATTATCAAGACCTTCATATAAAAATTTCGTATGTAATTATTTACTCAATGTCATACAAAATATTATACAAAATATGTGCATATACTTCAAACCTATGTATAGTGTAAAACCTTACATAATACTCAAAACATACATATGTCTACAAGGTCCATTTTGTTAACCTTAACCCTAACCCTAATCTTAAAAACCTAATGAAGGAAAACCCTCACCTTAACTTTAGAAACCCAAGGAAGGAAAGAAAATCATGTCTTGAAACAAATCATTTGTGAAATTACGTCAAAAAGACATTGAATGTTGCCTTGATAGATGGTGAATAATTGTTTTCGAATTGTAATTGAAAAATTAGACAAAAACAATTTCCAAATGTGAAATATTTAATATTATGAATTTTTTGATGGGGAAATTCTATTGGGAGTTCATAACCGATGATGAAAAAGAACTTCCTCTCCCAAAAAACCCCACATAATAACAAGTTCAAGCTAACAAAACTTGGCATAAAAAATTTAGGAAAGTTTTATATTAGCTTTTTGTGAGTGTGTTCGATTTGATGATTATGCATATTCAAGATGCAAAATCACCCAAACAAGCTTGGGATACATTGGTGAAAATGTATAACACCAATACACAAGCCCATAAAATGTAGTTCAAACAAGAATTGCATAATTTGTAGAAAAACAAAATGAACAACGATGACTATTTTATAAAGGTGAAAAACCTTGCAAATGTTTTTACATCTATAAGAGACCCTATAAATTATGAAGATTTAGTGGATGTGACCTTGAATTTCAAGGTTTTAGAAAATACTATAGCCAATTTTGAACTTTAAATGCAATTCAAAAAACATTTTATGATTTCCAAAAATTGATAACCCTACTTATAATTAAAAAGATGAAAATTTTTGGTACTTCATCCAATTGAGGATCACAAGAAAATGTTTTTTTTATTTAAATATTTATAGATGTAAAGCTAGAGGTGGTAGAACTTCATTTCGAGGTTGACATGGAAGCTTGCATGGTGGACATCATCACATAAAATTCAACTTATTGTGGGAAATTTGGGCATATGGCAAAAAATTGTTATCAAAAGGAACATAATGCACAAATGAAAAAATGTAGTAAATGAATTATGCATCAACTAACAATCAAGGTGATGAAAAATTGTTTATGATGCAACATATGACAAATCTAATAATAAGAGGTGTAAATAATAGTGTATGATATGTGTATTCTGGAACTTCAAACCACATGACTAGTCATGGAGAATGGTTTAAGGACACAAGGGATTTGAAAACATTAAGGTTTGTGAAAATTAGTGATGAGATTGCACATCCCATCACACAAATTGGCAAGGTGCCATTTTCCATGCAAGATGGGCAAACAAAGTATTTAAAAGATGTATTTCATGTTCCAACCATAATAAAAAATTTAGTCTTGATAGGCTAGATGGGGGAACAAGGTTTATAGGTTACATTCAACCTTAATGGATGTTTTGTGGAGGACATGAAGAACCAAGGTAAATTGATTGCAAAAGGGAAAAGGAATTGACGAATGTTCACTTTGGATATGAACATGCATGAGGTAAATTCCATGTTATTCACACATGGAAAAGGAGTTGGAGACATTGGAATTTGGCACAAGTAGGTTGGCCATGTTAATCTCCAATGTCTTAAGTTGATGGAGAACCAGACCTTGTTGGAGATCTTCCCAAATTTAAAATAGAAAAGGTGATGCCAAAAGCTTGTGAAGTATGCCAATTGGGTAAAAGCACATTATAATGTATTTTTATGGAAGTCATAGTGGCAATTTTTTGGTTTTTAATCAAGTATTGGCTTTTATAACTCAAATGCATTTAAGAAAATTTTAAAATATAAGTTGAAAATTTGAAACATCTACTTTGGTCCTCTTAAATTTGAAAAAAAATACTCCAAAAAATTCAATACTTAGTGAAAAATGAACTTTATAATGTTGGCCATAGTTATTGTCACAATTTTTTTTTTTAATGGTTATGGATATTTTTCTCTTAATGGATTTGGAAAACATGTTCACAATTTTGAAAGCCCCTACATTATAAGCTCATAAACCTTAAAATGAAAAAATCAAGTAGAAAAAACTTTCTCATTTTTAAAAAAAAAATCAAAATGAAGACTTGAAACTCACAAAGTCCGTTTATATATCCAAATTAATTTTCCAAAAGCCATATTTATAGATATGTTTTTAAAAGGTTTAAATTAGAAGCACATGAATTTGGACATGGAAAAAAATGTTAATTTCAATGTGATTTAAATGTTTTTGTGTGAAAATACATTGGATTTGGACTTCGAAAATGGACTTTAAATTGTTGTTTTTGGTCCACCTTAGTGTGTTTTTGTCCAATTGGGGAAGTAAGCTAAGCATTCATTCCCAATTCAAACAACTCATGTAAGTTCCAAACCTTTGGAAATGATCCATTCAAATGTGTGGACCAAAATGATAAAATCCATTAGAGGATATAGGTACTACGTGAATTTCATTGATGACCACACAAGGAAGGTGTGGATCTACTTCATGAAACACAAAGGTGAAATGTTTCAATATTTTTTGAGTTTCAAAGCAATGGTGGAGAAAGATGAAAGCATGAGGATGAAATGTTTAAGGTCTTATGGAAGGGGAGAGTATTTTTCAAATGAATTTAGTGAATATTTGAAGGAAATAGGGAATTCAAAGGAAGTATTCATGTAGTTATTCCTGATAGCAAAATGGAGTTGTTGAAAGGAAAAATAAGCACATTGCAAAAATAACACATGCCATGTTGAATGAATTTTTTTTATTAGATTACTTTTGGGTGGAAGCGATAACAACTATAGTCTATATCATGAATTGAACACCCACATCAGTACTTCATGGTATGACACCCGAGGAAAAATTCATGAACAAGAAATCAAATGTTTCACATCTTAGAATGTTTGGTTGCATTACATATGCGCATGTTCCTAACGAGAAGAGATCAAAACTAGACCCAACTTTAAAATTTATTGGATATTCCCTGGAACAAAAACATTACACCAAAATGCATCCTAGTTCACTTTGGGTTTCACTAGATTTTGAGTGAATTTGGACATTTTTACCATGGTGAAATTAGTCAACTCCTAATGAACAAGGACCAATTGTTACGGACAATGAATTGATCCACTAATATTTAGTGAAACAAGATTATTTTCAATTGAAATATAAATTTATCAAGCCATTTCACTTGTTAGTTAATTAATTAGGCAACATGGAAATCAATTAAATCTAAATTATTTAATATTTAATGTAATATTATTGATAATTTCATGATTTTTAGCTTATGAATCATTGACATGTGTCACTACCTATGTTAAGTTTAAACCCTAAACCGTTTCAGCTATTTTAGGGTTACTTTTCATTGTTCTATTTCACCTTACATTATTTATGGCTATTCTTAATTACTTTTGATTATTTTTAGTTATTTGACCTTAGGTTACTTTTAGTTATTCTAAATGACTTTTGTCTATTTTAAGTAATTTCACCTTAAACTATTTTCGACTATTATAAATTATTTTTGGTTATTATATGTTTTTTTTGCTATTGTAAGTTATTTCATTTTAAGTTATTTACGACTAATATAATTTATTTGTGGCTATTTTAAGTTATTTCACCTTATGTTATTATTGGTTATTATAGGCTATATTATCATAAATTATTTGTGATTATTATATTAGTGTTATTGTTAGTTATTTTATTGGTGACTATTGGTGGTTATTCTATTAATGACTATATATTCTATTAGTGGCTATTGGTGGTTATTTTAAATTAAACTACCATAGGTTCTTAATGACTATTGGTATTATTTTATGTTAAATTATCATAGACTATTGGTGTTTATTAGTGGTTATTATATTAATGGTTATTAGTGGCTATTATATTGGTGATTATTTTTGGTTATTTTAGGTTATATTACAACTATCGATGGCTATTTTATTATAAATTATTGTTGGATATTTTAAGCTATATTATCATACGTTATTGGTAGTTATTTTATTATAGGTTTTTTTTTTAAAAATCGTAGGCTATTATTGGATATTCTATGTTATTTTACTTTAGGTCATTATATTATATTTTAGATTATTTTAAATTGTTATACTTAGGACAAAATAACTTATAATAACATAAAATAAAATGATTTTGAATAACCTAAAGTATAACTTGAAATAACATATATTAATTTAAAATAACTTAAAATAAAAAACTTATAATAAGATAGGTATGATGCCTTAAGGTAAAATAACGTATAATAATTTAGGGTATAATAATTTATTATGATCTATAATAACTTATAATAATTTAGGATATAAGTTGGAATAACTAAGGTAACCTAAAATAATATAAAGTAGATCATAAAGTAACATAAGGTATTTAAAACAACAACTTAAATGTAAACATATTTATCACAATAAATTATAATAGTGAATTATGTCAACTAGTAGTGAAACACAATGTTTACATAGTGATATTATAGTGAAATAACTTTAACCAGGGTGAAATCATTAAAGTGCAATGAATTTATTTCATTTTAAAAGTCCCATAGTGATTTAAGTTAGTGAATTACACCCCACTTTTGTACTAATGAAGGGATATAGATGCTTCAACCCTTCCATTCAAAAGTTACAAATGAATAGAAATGTTTTGTTTAATGAGATGGCTAGTTGGTATTCACTAATGAAGATGACAAAAGATGGAAAGGCTAGAAATGGTGATGTTGTAACCAAAAAAGAGAGGGTCCGAAAACACACAGCACATCGACTCCCTTTAACGAACCCAGGCGCCCATGTTCTCCTGATTTATTCCACACAGTTGAGACCTTTGATCTCACACAACATACTAACTGCCTACTGACACTTGCAGACGAACATCACAAGATCAAAGACGTACAAGTGTCTTGTATTCCACATGACAACAGAGCAGGTTTTACAGCATCCATTTCCTGCCTCGCCCATTCACACAAATGCCAGTCAGGAAAATTCTTTCATTACATTACAAATTATGTACATTTCCCGAAAGCACAAACTCGCTTTCCCATCAAATGTTCGCAAAAACACCAGATTCCCAGTGCCATCTAGTCTCTTTCGCTTTAATTCCTCGGCAATAGCTTGACCGATTACCAGGCGCAGTGGAAAGTTCTGGCATTCAGCCAAACTATATTAGCTAACAGAGCTTTTCATTGCTCTCCCTCTATAAAGATCACTTCTTTTATCTCCTAATCCTCTTCTTCTTCACTGATCATCCTTCTCCTCGTAATTAAGCTACCCCAAAAGCCCATCAGACTTCTCTTAGCTTCCTCCAGAAGCCTCCCGAATCTCCTGCCATTCCGTTCCATCTAGCTCCCACCGTCAGCCACCATTGCTTCGCACCACTCCATCAATTCGACTCCATCCCTCCTCATAATTTCCAGCCGCCAATCTTCCTGGACCACTTAGCACACACCAAGCAAACCATGCAACTCCATGCAATAGTTAATGGGGCGCCGCAATAAGATGACGGCTGATCGGGCAATCTAAACCTCAAGATCAGCCAGCGTTTAGCTTTGCACGACGACCTAATTTCGCACTACATATGTAACCCCTCCCTTCTTAGACAGCTAAGTCCCTCAGCTTCATCTAGTCTGGTGGAGCATAAAAGATTTGGAGGTCTCGACGAGATCTCTCCCACTGGTGACCATCAGCATCTTGGATGATGCATAATCGACAGCCACTACAACAACATGGGGCTATTTTGCGATCCAAATATCATCGCAAACAACAAAGAAAGATGTTTCCGAAATCCCGCTGTTGCGAACCATAATTCCTTGCAAACTCTTAAGCTTTTGCGATACCATAACATTCGCACCTATACAATCGCAAGTCCTTCGCAACTCCCAAACTTGATAAAATCGTAAAACTTTTCTGATTACAACTGCTTCTATCCATTGTTTGCGATTAACATTACATCAGAAACTATTTGCAGCAAACCATCACCGCAACAATTTAGCGAACCGACTCAAAAGTCTATCGATTTCCGATATAAAATCTAACGCAAACATTTTGGGATTTTCAAAATGCCGCTAAATGTTTGCGATTAACATTACATTGGAAACTATTTGCAGCAAACCCATCACCGCGACGACTTAGCGAACCGACTCAAAAGTCTATCGGTTTCCGATATAAGATCTAACGCAAACATTTTGGGATTTTCAAAATGCCGCTAAAAGTTTGCGATTAACA
>Ga0209611_10008027_pt1 | contig 16708 bp, 8 predicted proteins | sample S1TSphgellanicum_3_FD_187693 | JGI IMG/M metagenome (GOLD analysis project Ga0209611, IMG submission 187693) | Host-associated microbial communities from peat moss isolated from Minnesota, USA - S1T2_Fc - Sphagnum magellanicum MG (SPAdes) (version 2) | ecosystem: Host-associated > Plants > Peat...
CAACCCAATAATGGAACAACTTTCAGTGGACTTTAACAAAGCTATTTGCAAAGACCTCAACATCTATGCATTTGGTGAAGGATTACCTATTGACAAAAAATGGGTAAGATTTTCATTTAAACATATTAATTATCCAACTAAGTTCCATGGTTGAACATTTTTTATGTTATAAAAACTTATCAATAACTTTTGAAACTACAAACATTAGTTGTGAAATTGCCTTAGATTTTCCCTTCTTTGTTCAACTAAAATAATTTTTGCACATGTATAGGGAATTTTAGTGCCAATGGCTTCAGCTATTCGATTGTCAAACAATAATAATTACAAAATCGAAGACGCTAATCATTTGACAATTTGCAAGCCACCAACAAAAGACCATCCAAGCTACTCCATACTATTGGAACATTTGAAAATTTTTATGAAGGTAAATAGCATTGATTTTACCTCTTGGAATTTTTTATGTTCATATAATTTTATTATGACATTATATCATATCATGTAAATTGCATGCCATATTTGTTAAGGTTATATTATCCATTATTTAAAATAACAAATTGTTTGTTTATGAACTTTGACAGAAACAAAACACAAGACCTATGCCACCTTTGCCATGTTATGAAGTGGCATTGGAAGATAAAGCAAACATTATAAATTGTTTGTTTCAAAAGGAATCTATTGTTGCATTAATTGGAATGGGTGGGATTGGGAAGACCACCTTGAGTAAAAAAGTGTATCATTTGTTCCACAACCAATATGACAAATCTAGCTTTTTGGAGGATGTGAAATCAAAAGACATCAACAATGTCAAAAAACAACTTCTACGTGATTTGTGTGATAAAGCATTATGCAAGGATGAAGACCTAAATAAAGAAAACCTTGATCAAATCAAGCAATGTATGATATCAAAAAAAGTTTTGGTGGTTGTGGATGATGTTGGTAAGAGGGAAAACCTTGAAGCCTTGCTGCAACTTCTTATTGATAAGGATGTCACTAATATAAATTGCAAGAACAAAATACTTGTAAATTGTCGAGATTGGCAAATCTTGAAATATCATGTAAAAGAGTCCGCAAAAATGGACATGGCATTGTTGGAGGAAGAACAAGCAAGGGAACTCTTCATGTTCCATGCATTCAAACATGTAGATCATGTGACAAATGATATCAAAGATATTTGTATGGAAATTATAAAAGCTTGTGAGGGGCTCCCTTTAAGCCTTGAAGTATTGGGTTCTTATTTGTGTGATATTTCAAATTTGGAAGTATGGAAAGATGCATTGCACACATTGAAAAATGGGAAAAATATAACAGGGGGCTCTAAGGATGAAGTGCTTTGGACAACATTACGAATTTCTTATGACAACTTGGATAAGGACCATCAAAACATGTTTTTGGATATTGCTTGTTTTTTAGTTGGTTTCAAGGAAAGTACACTTTGTCGAGTGTATTGGAATGGAGATAATTCACGTGGCCTTAAGATTGGATTACAAAATTTGAAAGACAGATCTTTAATCAAATGGGCAAAAGATGGAAGCTTGTACATGCATGAACAATTACAAGACATGGGTCGAAATATTGCAATGGAAGTTACAATGAATCGATTTATATGGAAACCAAATATGTATTGGCAAAATAATCAGGTTTGAACATGTGTTAATTCAATCCTATGTTATATTCTTTTTGTCAAAATTCCAAATGAAACCAGGAGTCTTAAATTTAAAAGAATATGTAATATTTACATCTTAAAAAACATGACATCGTAATGAAGTTTTATGTTTATTCATGTTGACAATTATTTGTATTTTGTTGAATGTGATAGGTACATGTGATGGAATATTTAGAAGGCATCTCTTTGAAAAATGTGAAAATTTGCCTTCATTATTCCAAAATGGATCAAAAGAATTTCACAACCTTAGGTTGCTTGACCTAACAGAAGCTTCACCAACTATGGTGGAAACTTTCATCCAAAGTCAAAATTTGAATAACCTTCGATGGTTATGTCTCCAACAATGCATGATCCAAAAGTTGCCAAGTAATTTGTTTCAATGTTCTCGTTTACAAGTCCTCCACTTGACAAATTGTGATTCTCTAGAAACTATTTTTGATTTTTCAGCCTACAACCTTAATTTGTCAATAAATGTTGATATGAAAAAATTACCTATATTTATTAGCCTCCAAGAGCTCAGTCTATTAGAGTGTTCAAGCTTACAAGAATTACCTACATTTATTGGCCAATTGAATGCACTTCAAGAGTTTAATTTATTCGAGTGTTCAAGTTTAAAAGAATTACCTACATCTATTGGCCAATTGCATGCACTCCAAAACCTTGATTTGGGGTGGTGTGAGAGGTTGCAAGAATTACCTACATCTATTGGCCAATTGCATGCACTCCAAAACCTTCATTTGGGGTGGTGTGAGAGGTTGCAAAAATTACCTACATCTATTGGCCAATTGCATGCACTCCAAAACCTTCATTTGAATTATTGTTCGAACTTGCAAGAATTACCTACATTTATAGGCCAATTGCATGCACTCCAAAACCTTGATTTGAATGGTTGTTCGAGCTTGCAAGAATTACCTACATCTATTGGCCAATTGCATGCACTCCAAAACCTTCATTTGAATGATTGTTCAAGCTTACAAGAATTACCTACATCTATTGGCCAATTGCATGCACTCCAAAACCTTGATTTGGGGTGGTGTTGGAGGTTACAAGAATTACCTACATCTATTGGCCAATTGCATGCACTCCAAAACCTTCATTTGAATGATTGTTGGAGCTTGCAAGAATTACCTACATCTATTGGCCTATTGCATGCACTCCAAAACCTTCATTTGAATGATTGTTTAAGCTTACAAGAATTACCTACATCTATTGGTCAATTACATGCACTCCAAAACCTTCATTTGAATGATTGTTCAAGCTTGCAAGAATTACCTACATCTATTGGCCTATTGCATGCACTCCAAAACCTTCAATTAGGGCGATGTTAGAGGTTGCAAGAATTACCTACATCTATTTGCCAATTGCATGCACTCCAAAACCTTGATTTGAATTATTGTTCGAACTTACAAGAATTACCAACATTTATAAGCCAATTGCATGCACTCCAAAACCTTCATTTGAATGGTTGTTCAAGCTTACAAGAATTACTTACATCTATTGGCCAATTGCATGCACTCCAAAACCTTCATTTGGGGTGGTGTGAGAGGTTGCAAGAATTACCTACATCTATTGGCCAATTGCATGCACTCCAAAACCTTCATTTGAATGATTGTTGGAGCTTGCAAGAATTACCTAAATCTATTGGCCAATTGCATGCACTCCAAAACCTTCATTTGAATGGTTGTTCGAGCTTGCAAAAATTACCTACATCTATTGGCCAATTGCATGCACTCCAAAACCTTCATTTGAATGGTTATTCGAGCTTGCAAGAATTACCTACATCTATTGACCAATTGCATGCACTCCAAAACCTTCATTTGAATGATCGTTCGAGCTTGCAAGAATTACCTACATCTATTGGTCAATTACATGCACTCCAAAACCTTCATTTGAATGGTTGTTCGAGCTTGCAAGAATTACCTACATCTATTGGCCAATTGCATGCACTCCAAAACCTTCATTTGGGGTGGTGTCGGAGGTTGCAAGAATTACCTACATCTATTGGCCAATTGCATGCACTCCAAAACCTTTATTTGAATGATTGTTCGAGCTTACAAGAATTACCTGCATCTATTGGCCAATTGCATGCACTCCAAAACCTTCATTTGAATGGTTGTTCGAGCTTACAAGAATTACCTACATCTATTGGCCAATTGCATGCACTCCAAAACCTTCAATTAGGGCGGTGTTGGAGGTTGCAAGAATTACCTACATCTATTGGCCAATTGCATGCACTCCAAAACCTTCATTTGAATTATTGTTCGAACTTGCAAGAATTACCTACCTCTATTGGCCAATTGCATGCACTCCAAAACCTTCATTTGAATGGTTGTTTGAGCTTGGAAGAATTACCTACAAGTTTGGTCAATTGCATGCACTCCAAAACCTTCATTTGAATGCTTGTTCGAACTTGCAAGAATTACCTACGTCTATTGGCCAATTGCATGCACTCCAAAACCTTCATTTGAATGATTGTTCGAACTTGCAAGAATTACCTACGTCTATTGGTTAATTGCATGCACTCCGAAACCTTCGTTTGAATGATTATTCGAACTTGTAACAATTATTTACATCTATTAGGCAATTGCATGCATTCCAAAACCTTCATTTGAATGATTGTTCGAGCTTGCAAGAATTACTTACATCTATTGGCCAATTGCGTGCACTCCAAAACCTTTATTTGAATGGTTGTTCGAACTTGCAAAAATTACCTACGTCTATTGGCCAATTGCATGCACTCCAAAACCTTGATTTGAATGATTGTTGGAACTTGCAAGAATTACCTACATCTATTAGGCAATTGCATGCACTCCAAAACCTTCATTTGAATGATTGTTCGAGATTGCAAGAATTACCTACATTTATTGGTCAATTATATGCACTCCAAAACCTTCATTTGGAGGAGTGTTCAAACTTGCATGAATTATTTACATCTATTGGTCAATTGCATGCACTCCTAAACCTTTATTTGAATGATTATTCGAGCTTGCAAGAATTACCTACATTTATTGGCCAATTACATGAACTTAAAAAACTTTTATTATGGGGGTGTTCAGGCTTGTAAGAATTACTTACATCTATTGGTCAATTGCATGCACTCCAAAACCTTCATTTGGAGGAGTGTTCAAACTTGCATGAATTATTTACATCTATTGGTCAATTGCATGCACTCCAAAACCTTCATTTGGAGGAGTGTTCAAACTTGCATGAATTATTTACATCTATTGGTCAATTGCATGCACTCCTAAACCTTTATTTGAATGATTATTCGAGCTTGCAAGAATTACCTACATTTATTGGCCAATTACATGAACTTAAAAAACTTTTATTATGGGGGTGTTCAGGCTTGTAAGAATTACTTACATCTATTGGTCAATTGCATGCACTCCAAAACCTTCATTTGGAGGAGTGTTCAAGCTTATACAAATTACCTACATCTATTGGTCAATTGCATGCACCCCAAAATCTTGATTTGAATAATTGTTTGAGCTTGCAAGAATTACCTACATCTAGTGATCAATTGCATGCACTCCAAAACCTTCATTTGGAGGAATGTTCGAGCTTACAAGAATTACCTACATCTATTGGTCAATTGCATGCATTCCAAAATCTTTACTTGTGAGGGTGTTCAAACATGTAAGAATTACTAACATCTATTGGCCAATTGCATGTAATTTGCAATGTCTTTGGGTGACCACTAGGAATGTCACACCTTGATTTTCCTAGACCCATCAAATTTTGAAAATCGTAGGAATCATTTTAATGAACATTTTCATAAAAAAAACATTTGAATACATTTATTAGATTCCATAGATTTTTGAAATCTCAATAATATAAAAAATTTGTGTATTTTAATGTTCCTAATCAATTGCATTTAGAATTCAAGAATGTAACACTTGTTTTTTTCGTTGAACTTTTTGGTTAGAAACACAAATTTGGAACATGATTTATGAATTTTTTTATGAATTTTTTTCTAATGTAATTTTGAAGTCATTTTATTTTTAGGTTTTTATTTGGCAATTAATTGATTAAAGATATTTTTGTTATGAATTTCCAAAATTGAGGTTGTCAAATTTTTAAAGGGCCATTTTAATTATGAATATATATATATTTTTTAAATTCTCAAATAAACTTCAAGCCATATGTCCATGCAATTGATAAACATGAAAAAATGATAATTTATAATTGTGAAAATATTTAATGAAGAAGGCCTAAAAAAGTGATTTGGTTTTTAGTTTCTTAACCATTCCTTGAGGTGGTTCCTAATGGTACCACCCAAGGATGGGTTTGCCCCAATGCTCCAAAACCTTCATTTGAAAGAGTGTTCCAACTTGAAAAAATTACTTACATCTATTGGCTAATCGCATGCAATCTAAAAGCTTAATTTATCATGGTGTTCAAACTTACAATAATTACCTACATTTATTGGCCAATTGAATGCATTCCAAGAGCTTAATTTATTGTGGTGCTCAAGCTTACAAAAATTACCTACATCTATTGACTAATTGAATGCACTCCAAAACCTTATTCTTTTGGGGTGTTGAAGCTTATAAGAATTACCTACATCTATTAGCCAATTGCATGCACTTCAAAACCTTGATTTGAGGTGTTTAAAGTTACAAAAATTACCTACATTTATTGGCTAATTGATTACACCCCAAAACCTTCATTTGGGGAGGTGTTTGAAATTACAATAATTACTTACATCTATTGGCTAATTGAATTCACTTCAAAAGTTTATTCTTTCAAGATGTTCCAACTCGCAAAAATTACCTACATATTGGCTAATTGCATGCACTCCAAAACCTTCATTTGGGGGGGTGTTTGAAGTTACAAAAATTACCTACCTCTATTGGCCAATTGATTGTACTCCAAAAGCTTAATTTGTCAAAGTGGTTTAATTTACAAATATTACTTTGATCAATTGATTTCATTCCAAGAGTTTAATTTATTAAAAAATGTTCTAATTTACAAGAATTACCTACATCTATTAATCAATTGATTACATTACAAGAGTTTAATTTATCAAGGTGTTCTAGTTTACAAGAATTGCCTATATCTACTAGTCAATTGATTACACTACAAGAGTTTAATTAATCATGGTGTTCTAATTTATAAGAATTATTTACATTTATTAGCCAATTGAATGCACTTTGAAAACTTCATTTGTCAAAATGTTTGAACTTGCAAAAATTACCTATGTATATTAGTTAGTTGAATGCATTCCAAAGTTTCATTTGTGACTATGTTTGAACTTGCAATAATTACTTATGTCTATTGGTGAATTGAATACATTTGAAAAGTTTCATTTGTCCAATGAATGTAAATTGTAGTTATAAAATTTTAAGTGAAATTAGAATTACATATAATGTTGAAAGGAATAACATGTAACATTTCATTCATTTTGAATTATTTTTACAAATCACATAAAAGTGATTTGGGTCTCAAAATTAAAATATTTTATAAAAACCATGAATATTCAATTAATTCATAATTGTGCCTCTATATTGTACATGTACACCAATAATTATATAAAGTCTTTTTAAAACATTTATTTGACAACATATTTTAAAATTTTAAATTTATTTTGTAAATTCAATTTATTGTTTTCAAATGATTAAAAATATATTTAACCCAAGTATTTTATAACCTAAAACATTCATAATCATCAACATTATCATAACATAATGTAATAATGAACAAAATTTTAAAATCATATGATGTGAACTCCTTGACTTCAAAAGAATTTGAAAACTTTAATAGCAAAGATTTTTCCTTATGGTTGCCTTTTTATATGTGTAAAATTTCATGGATGATTCCTCATTAAAACTAGTACTTTGTAATCTTTTTATTATAATTATGGTCATGCTTAGAAGCCTTACAAATCAAAATAATATCTCGTTGAACAACTCAATCATTAATATGTGCACCAATTCCATAACATATATAATGAAAAGTTGGGATATAAATCATCATTTATTGCAACTTTTCAAGGTTCATTCACAATTAGGGTTCCAAAAAATAATTTCTAATTTTTAAAGGACTTTCAGGTCCAACTTTGGAGATTTGTTTTAATTAAATGATAACAATTGTCATGGATTTTGTATAGTAATAGATAAAATGATGTCTTATTATGTTAATCAAAATAATTTAAAATATTTTGGATATTATGTAAATGTCGTTTTGAAATCTTTAAACAAAACACATTAAAATTGTTTCAACTTCATTTTTTAGTAATAAAATGAAAGTATAAAATCGTATCAATTGATTTCAAACTTTTTGTATAGGAAAAACATGTTTCTTTTGAGGTACATGTTCATTGGTTGAACTTGATGGAAAAAAAATCATATAACAATTTCAAAGGCTTGAAATTTTGAACCAAATGTAAGGGAAAAGATTTTTTTATATCAATTTCATAGTTATTTGTATTCATGAAATTAAAATTTCTAGCTTTAAGCACATCTCATATGTGTATGAAATAATCATGCAAAACAAATGTTTAGTTGTTCGTAGAAATTCATTTTGACATTTTTTACATTTCTACTTGTAAAGCAAAATATCAATGCACAATCATGTGAAAAATCACCAACACCACATGAATTATCTTATCTTGGAATATTCAAATTTTCTCATTCAAATTTGTTCCATGTAAATGTCATTTCAAAAAAGTAACCCTAAGAAAGTGTTGGAATTTTTATTCCTTTTTTTGGAACTCATATTGTGAATGAACCTTTCATAAAAAAAGATCATCCAAATATCCACCATCATGCATCAAACATGGACAAATGTTGAAAATTGTCAAATTTGTGATAGTTTTTTTTTTACACAATCTATGTAACTTGCATTCATTTTGTTCAAGTGTTTGAGCTTGTAAGAGCTACCTACATCTATTGGTTAATTAAATGTAATTTAGGAAGTGTATTTGTGAGGGTGTTTTCGAGCTTGTAATAAGAATTAGATGTACATCTATTGGCCAATTGAATGCATTGCAAGAATTTCATTTGTGAGGGTGTTTGAACTTGCAAGAATTGAATGTATGTTTATTGGCCAATTTAATGCACTCCAAGAGCTTCATTTATGGGTGCGTTTGAACATGCAAAAATTAGATGTACATCTATTAATTAATTGAATACACTCTAAAAGTTTCATTTGTGGGGTCTTTAAGTTTGCAAGAATTAAATGTGCATCTAAATTGACCATTGAGTGCATTCTAAAAATTCATTTGTGAGGTGTTCGAATTTGCAAGAATTAATCGTACATCTATTGGGTCATGGACATAAAAATAACCAAGACAACAAGATTTCCCAAGGACATGAACAAGGGCCGGCCTAATTTCAAATTCCAAATCATGAAACATGAACATGACATGTGCAAGACAAGATTTCAACAAAACTTTATTGTAAGAACAATAAAAAATAAAAAAGGTTGTGACAAGAGAATGTACCCAAAACTAATATTGAATAGACTAAAGGTAATAAGGAATTTTACCTTTATTTATACCCATTGGGCACTAAATTCAAGGAAGTTTTTAAAGAAACTTCCAACCTACATATGGCCCATGTTCACTTATGTGCATTTATGAACACCCATGTGTGACCCATGTGTACCCATGTTCACTCAAGTGTGAACTATGAATGAATTAAGATTCAACTAAAAATGAATTGAAAGGTAATTAAGCATTAATTAAAAAATGAACTGAAAATGAACTAAGAGTTAACTAAAAGTGAATTAAAACTTAATTAATAATGAATTAAAAGTTAATTAAAAATGAATTGGAAAAAATCACATCTTTAACTATAAAATAATTGAAAATGAACAAAAACTAAATTAGAAGTTAAATACAAGTTCATTACAAGTCATGGATGAACATAGATATGAATGAACTCCATGGCGTTAGCATTTGTGACATCACCTCCCCTTTTAATGATAAGTTCTACAAGGAACAAACTTGGGCTTATTTGGATATCATTGATGAAACTTGTGAACCTTTTCGATGGTGTTTAACAAGTTTTTTATTGGTTCCCAAGTGCGTTTGTCCACATCATACCATGCCAATAAACAAAATATTAAATTAAAAAATCCTTGAATCCAAAATGTAATCCACTTCATATTATTGTTCACCATCAATTTCAATAGGTGGAGGGGGATCATAAATTCTTCTTGGAATGGTAGATGTGTGGTAAGGTTCCAACCTTGAAGTTGGGTTGTTCTTTTTGATGTTCATCATCATTCTCTTTATATCTCTTTTGCATTTCTTCAAGGTTAGATACAAGTTGAACTTGAACATCCGCTAACCACATGACCCAATCTTCAATTGTTAAATTCGAGATTTTGTTCACACCTTGATTGTCAAACTTGGGGTGCAAACCATGATTTGCAAAAAAAGATGTTTGTTAGGTTGATGAATGCATTATGTTGTTATAGGCAAACTTTGCCATGGCCAAAAGTTCTAACCAATTATCATCAAGATAATTGGTTATGCATTATAGATATTATTCCAAGACTTGATTGACCCATTATGTTTGCCCATCTGTCTAGGGGTGGAAAATTGATGACAACTTCACTTTCATATTTAATAGCTCAAAAAGTTGCTTTGGGAATTTAAATGCAAATTGAAGTCCATGATAAAAAATGATATCATTAAGAAGACCATGATATTGAAAAACATGATCAAGGAATGACATGGTTCTTCTTTCGTTAATTATTGTTTTGGTATAAGGAGTGAAATGAATCATTTTTTGTCAAATAATCCACCACCACCAAAATGGAATCATCAGAATAAAAAGGTGAAAAATTTGTGATGAAGTCCATGGAAATTGAATATCACAAGGATGCATGGATTGACAATGGTTGAAGGAGACCATGAGGGCAATGACGAGGATTCTTTGTTCGAGCACAAACATCACAAAATTTGACAAATTCCTTCACATATTTCCAAAGCTATGGCTAATGCCAATAATCTTGAGACATTAATTCCATGGTCTTATTGAATCAAAAATGGCTTGTAGCCAAAACATCATGTTTAGCCTAGAGAATTTGAAACCATATAAGGCCATCAAAAACATATGAAAGACCATCATGATATAGCATACCATCGTAAAACTTGAATTTGGCATGATCACTAAAAAAATCTGGAACTTGATTATGACTTTTTAATTGGCCTTGGATGCCAATAACAATAAGGTCATTTTTCAAATCTTCACAAATTTGACAAAAAAAGGTTATGTCATCTAGAATTACCCACAATGCCTAAAATCAAAGATGTTCAAGCTTGAGAATGACATCACATTGCTCGTAGGTTGCACCTCCTTCTTTAGGCATAGGGTATGAATGATGGGACAACACATCAAGTTTCCTTTGTTGACGCCCAAGGCAATATGTGATGACAAACCAAAATCATGACAAGGATAGTGCCCACCAAGCTTGGTGTTGATTTTTTAAACATGAGTTGTCATGAAATACTGCAAGTTCTTATGGTTTGAATACACAATGATTTCATGTTGAACACTTTCAAACAAATGATGCCACTCCTCAAAAGCATTCACGATGGCTAAAAGTTTTTTATCATGAATATTGTAGTTAATTTTTGTGAGAGAAAACTTACAAGAACGGAAGTCAACAAGATGAAGAAGATTGTCTTCTCCAAGTTGTGAGAATATGATGTTTACTACAAAATTGGAATCATCCGTCTTTAAGACAAAAGGTTTGAAAGGGTTTACATGAGACAAAAATGGGGTAGTCATGAAAGAAACCTTTAAAGATTAAAAGGCAATATATCAACTTCCAACTTCCCAAGAAAAATGTTGATCCTTTTGAATCAAATGAGTAAATGGGGCCACTATTGAATAATATTGGGCAATGAAACTTCAATAAAAGTTGGTAAATCCAATAAAACATTTGATATCTCAAATAAAAATTGGAGTAGCCCAATCGACAATGGTTTGAACCTTATGAGGATCCATGCAAATGCCATCTTAAAAAATGACGTAATCAAAAAAATTCACTTTAGATTGATGGAATTCACATTTCTCCAATTTGGCGTAAAGTCCAACTTCCCAAAGTTTTTCCAAAACAAGACATACATGGTGTTTGTGGTCCTCCATGTTTTTTGAGAAAATGAGGATGTCATTGATGTAACAAACAAAAAAATCATTTAAATATTCATGAAAAAATCCTTCCTTAAATGTTGAAAGACAACAAGCGCGTTGGTAAGGCCAAATGGTATCACAACATATTCAAAATGGTTATAATGGGTTTTGAATGTTGCATTCCATTTATTGCCTTCTCCAATGCACACCAAGTTGTATGCTCCACATAAATCAATCTTAGTGTACATTTTGGTATGACTTAACTAGTCCAACAACCTTAAGATTAGAGGCAAAGGCTATCGATTCTTGATGGTGAATTAATTTAGTCCATTGAGCTACAAGTTTGTTTTATGACAAATTATAGATGGGTCCAAATGAAGGTTGGTTCCTTCTTCAAGATAAATGGTGCAAGCATATAATTGATGCTTGGGCAAGGTGTTTACATTTTTTTTCTCAAACACATCCTTGAATTTTTTGTACTAAGTAGGAATCTTATGTGGATGTGGCTCTACATCTATTGAGGGAATAACGTAAATAAAAAATGCATTTCCTTTCTTAGATAGCCTGCATAAAAGCTTTTGTTTCAATAAACAAATGTTTGGGGCACTTAGGCCTTCTTGTACTACCGAGGTCTTCCTTATGCTTCAAATTTTGCATGCATTCATCCCCATGTTTGCTTTTAGTCACATGACATGCCCCATCTTGATTTTTGCCATGTATGTTTCTAATGAAGGTTTCACACTCCAAGGCCTTGTGTTTTGGTGTTTTAAATTGAAAACTCTTCATATGCCAATCCACACATGGATTATGTAAAACAAGCCAAAACAAATCTAGTGATGAAAAAAAAAAATTGGAGAAACTTTTGAAATGACATTGAAGATAACCTTGTTGGTGTGAAAACCAATGATAACATCTAATACTTTGGTTTCATGAGTGATTGGTCCTGATGAAATATTCCAACCGTCGATGATCTTAAACCAACAGTAATGTGTTATTTTCCACTAAAACTAAATTGTATTGTTGCACTAGCTTTTTTTTAATGAAACATGCAAATGCACTAAAAATGTTTGGGCATCCTTTATCACAAGTTTATCACATTTGATAATGATTGGTACTAAAAAACATGGTGCTAGATTTGAAGATAGGTTAGGTCCATTTTGATTACATGATGCATCAAGGTCCAACTTCGCAATCCTTACTAAAACTAAACATGTTCGTTTTCAACTCCTTTGGTTATGGATTGGTAATGAAGATGGCATGAGCTGGATGTGGATCATGCTTTTTTGGACATTTACAGCAACATGACTTGGATCTTCATTATAGGAACAATTTTCGATGTTGTTTCTTTTGCTCCTTGAAGGGCTTGAATCTTGTCTCATCAATTTGCATGGGGTTATCCTTTGGTGATATTACCAAAGGTTGAGTTGACATTACATGTGAAAAACGTGTTTGTGTTACTGGTGTTGTAAAACTCCTTTGTGTTGTTAATGTTGGTTCATGATTTTTCTCTTGTTAACATTCAAAAAAATTGTTATCACACTAAACAATTTGTGCAATGGCTCAACTTAATGTTAAAGGGTCTGGCATGGTGAGTAACAAATCTTTCACATCACCTCATAACCCAAATTGGAATTAATTTATGAATGTCGCCTCACCTTATGAAATGTTACAAACCAACTATTTAAAATCTAATGCGTACACCCCAACTGAATGTGATCCTTGAAAAGTATACCATAGCTTGATGCTAAATGTGTGTTCTTTGTTCGAATATTCAAAACTGGCATTGAACTTTTCAAAAAATGCTTCAAAGTCATTAAGTGAAGGTGATTTATGTTCCAACAAAGGTGCGAACCAAAGAAAGGTTGCGCTTGACAAGAAAGTGCCAATGAGTCCAACTTAGATTGGGCTAGTTAAATATCAATAAGGATGAAGTCAAATGGCTAGACGCACTTGGTTGACTAAACCTCGAAACTTTGAACGTGTGCCATCAAACTTGTCAAGTAAACTGATCCATTGTTCCTTTGGTTTGGGTTGTGTTGTAAAAACACATCTTAAAGAGGTTGAAGTTTGATTGGTTTGCAAATAAATAATAGATTCACGAAATGTTTGATTTTTCTATTCAAGATTCCTAAAGATAATAAGGACTTTTCCCATGACATAACAATTTTTTCCTTTGATGAAGACGTGATATTGAAACAAAAGGTTAATAATAACAAAAATAATAAAAATAGGCTTAATGGGAATCTATTCAAATAATCACGGGCACAAAAACAACCAAGACAACAAGATTTCCCAAGGACATGAACAAAGGTTGACCTAATTTCAAATCCCAAATCATGAAATAATGACACAACATGTGCAAAACAAATACACAACATGTGTAAGACAAAATTTCAACAAAAATTTATTACAAAACTAGTGTAAAAGTGCGGTGTAGTTCATTAACTTAAATCACTATGGAATTTTTAAAGTGAAATAAATTCACTACACTTTAGTGATTTCACCTTGGTTAAATTTCACTATAATGTCACTATGTAAACATCATGTTTCATTATTAGTTCGCATAATTCACTATTGTAATTTATTGTGGTGAATAGGTTTATTTCTATGTTGTTGTTTTAAATACCCTATATTATTTTATGATATACCCATATTATTTTAGGTTACTTTAGTTATTCTAACTTATACCTTAAGTTATTATAAATTATTATAGGTTATTATAAATTATTATACCTTAAGCTATTATACTTTAGGTTATTTTATTTTAAAATTAATATATGTTATTCAAGTTATACTTTGATTTATTCAAGGTCATTCTACTTTACGTTATTATGAATATAAAAATTTAAAATAACTTAAAATAATTAATAATAGCTTATGAAAAATAATTTTAAATAGCCTACAATAAAATAACTATCAATAGCTTATGATAATATATATTAGAATATCCAATAATAACTTATAATATAATAGCCACCAATAATCATAATATAACCTAGAATAACCAATAGAATAATTACCAATAACCATTGATAACCACTAATAGAATAGCCAACAATAACCACCAATAAAATAATCAACAATAACCAACAATATAATAACCACAAATAACTTATGGTAATATAACATAGAATAACCAATAATAACATAAGGTGAAATGATTTTCAATAACAAAAAATAACCAACAATAACTTCACATAATTGAAAATAACTTAAAATTATATATATATTACAAATAACCTAAAATGAAATAACCCACAATAGCCAAAAATAATTTACAATAGTAAAAAATAACCTAAGGTGAAATAACCCAAAATAACCAAAAATGACATAAAATAGTTGAAAATAACTTATAACAACTAAAAGTAAGCTATGGTGAAATAATTAAAAATAGATCAAAATAATTATGAATAGCCATAAATAACCATAAATAATGTAGGGTGAAATAATTTAGAACAATGAAAAGTAGCTTTAGAATAACTAAAAATAGCCCAACATAGGTAGTATTATTATATGAACAAAAATCTTATCAATTTATTAAACATTTTCTTTTTCAAAAGAATGGTCATTGAAATGTTATTGAATAGTGATATTCAAAAAAAACTTTAATCAAATTATTTTACACTTTCAAAAGGAAATAAATGTAATTATGTACATTATTGAAAAAAATGTTTAATTAAAATTTATAATTTCATTTGAACAAAATCTCAATAAAATATGAATTTTCAAAATTGATGTTTTTGTAACGTTTAAAATGAAATATTTGATAAATATAATGCAATATAACATATTATGACAACAAATGTGTTGGTTTGATGATAGGGGTGTTTACTTCCATCCTAAAGTTCCAGGGATTAAACTTCAGAAATGGTGTGTTTGTGGTCAATAGTGGCAAGTTGATTGAATATTCTGCTATGTAATTCCCTAAAATTGGTGCCTACTTAGGTTGATTACGTGGCCTATGTATTTAGGCTAGGTTTTTAATTTAGCATAGGTAGTAACATGTGTCAATAATTCATAGGCTGAAAATCATGAAATTATCAATAATATTGCATATTACATTAAATATTAAATAATTAAAATTTAATTGATTTGCATGTTACCTAGTTAATTAACTAATAAGTGAAATGGTTTGGTAAATTTATATTTCACTTGAAAGTAACCTTGTTTCACTAGGTACTAATGGATCAATTCACTATCCGTAACAATTGGTCCTTGTTCATTGGGGGATTGACCTGTTTACCCATGATAAAAGTGTCCAAATTCACTCAAAATTTAGTGAAACCTATTGTGAATTAAAACGCATTTTGGTGTAGTGAAAGAAAAAAACAAAACAAGGTTGTGACAAAAAATTATACCCAAAATTTGTGGTTAACAAACTAAAGGTAATGGGCAATTCTACTTTTATTGATGGGCACCTAGTTCAAGGAAGTTTTCCAATAAACTTCCAACCTACATGTGGCCCATGTTCACCCATGTGTACCCATGTGAAGCCCATGTTCACGTGTGAATTATGAGTGAATTAAAACTCAACTAAAAGTGAACTAAAAGTTAACTAAAAATTAAATCAAAATGAACTAATAGTTAATTATAAATGAATTGAATGTGAATTAAGAGTTAATTAAAAGTGAACTAAAATTTGATTAAAAATGAACTAAAAGTTAATTGAAGGTGAATTGCAAATGAAATGGAAATGAATTAAGAGTGAAATTTAACTAGAAATTAATTGAGAATGATTTGAAATTAAACTAAAAGTTAGGTACAAGTTCATAACAAATCATGAATGAACATTGATATGAATGAATTCCATGGCATTAGCATCCGTGATAATTGGCCAATTGAATGCATTCCAAAAGTTCATTTGTGGGGTGTTCAAATTTGTAAGAAGTAATTGTACATCTATTGGCCAATTGAATGCAATTCAAAAGCTTCATTTGTTGATATATGCATTAAAGTT
>Ga0209611_10008029_pt1 | contig 16708 bp, 5 predicted proteins | sample S1TSphgellanicum_3_FD_187693 | JGI IMG/M metagenome (GOLD analysis project Ga0209611, IMG submission 187693) | Host-associated microbial communities from peat moss isolated from Minnesota, USA - S1T2_Fc - Sphagnum magellanicum MG (SPAdes) (version 2) | ecosystem: Host-associated > Plants > Peat...
TGAAAATTCCTTTGGTGAAGAAAAGTGATCAAGACAAAGTGTGGGGGACCCTTTGGTCCTTTCATATCACAAGCTATGGGAGGTGGGTGTGAGAGTGGGGAAGTCAAAATGTGATTAAACCCATTGCTCCTTTTCGACTTAAGATGGAAGATTTTGAAAAGTAATGAAAGTTCATTGGTGAAGAAAAGCGATCAAGACAAAAAGTGGGGGAACCCTTTGGTGCTTTCATATCACAAGCTACATCGGTGTAATCATTAAAAAAGCACCCTCTTCTTTGTGCAAACATTCAAATGATCATATTGATATGTTGGATGTTTGTTGAAACAACTAAATTTCCTTTGCATGTGTCAGCTCTAAGGTAACAAATTTGTTGTGTAGAACATGATTAGGGAAATATGTATGTGTGAGTTGAATAAATTTTGACATCAACAAATACTATAACCAAATTACATGGTGTCTTTTTTTTTCATCTAAATTTAAATCTATTTTTGAATAAAAACAATGTAGTTTCCATTTGGTTCCACATTCCCAGGAATGTTTGTCAAGTGTTTATACTACCTTATGCTTATGTCAGGATCAACATAAATTAGTCAAGAAATGAGATCTTGAAATTTTTGAGAAATTTAAAGGGAAAATTGTTGAAAATACACAAAATTCCAAATCGAGTTGCTTAATCTTTGGAAAATCCAATATATGTTATAAAAAAGATCGATGCACTTATATATCATTAAATTTGAGAACATTAGTACTTGTAGTCACATGAAATTTCAAATAATTCTTATATAAAATTAAATTTGATAAATCTAAAAAGAGCATATGGTTGTTGAAAAATTCAAGATACTTTATTGATGTGTGGTAAATGTAAGACAAAAAGAATATAAAATATTAACTAGCTATGTAATGCCTCTATCTTAACATGTATGAATGTTGTTGCAATTGTCATGGCAAGCTATGTTTTCTTGCATTTCACTATAATTTCACACCTTACATCCACTAGAACATGTTTTCATTATTATTAAGAAGAAATGTTGTTTTAAAACTTATGTGATGGTATTGGGGAACATAATTTGGGAGTTTTTGTTAAAGGCAAGACAAATATTCAAATAAAAATTAGATGGACTTATAAACTAAGCATTCAACAATGAACAAAAATCAAAGATTTTATTGATTTGGAACAATCCATGATACGAAGCTAAGTTTGAAGTTGAGGTGTAGAACATAGGCCATAACTTGATTGAAGAGTAGTGCATTTATAATTTCATATTTATATTTTAAAGGTTCATCAAATTTGCAAAAAAATGAACCAACTTGGCCTTTTGAAATTTTCTACCATTAAAGCAACATTGAGAAATCATTTGAATGGATGAAAGTTTCTATGAATACATTATTAATTTTCTTGGTATCTATCTACTCACCAAAAAATTCCATGCATATATAGATGTTGCAAATTTTGTTGTAAGAACAATGTTAGTTCAAAATCCAAATAATACAATTGATTAACCAATACATTATGCCAACAAACTAATGACAAATGTTGATGAAAAATAATTATACTATTAAAAAAAGAAACATTAACAATGGTTTATGTTGTTCATAATTTTAACATTATATATAAGGAAATTCGTTCACATTTTTCATGGACCATGGAGCTTTATTATATTAATTAATTAATAAATTAGTAATAAACCAATGCCAAATTTGGGAAGGCCTAGATTCCCAAAGGAAACTTGAACCAAAATAAAAATTCAAATGTCAATTGTTGAAAACATTTAGAACCAATTGGAAAACTTTCTAAACTATCCAAATTGTTATTCCCCAAAAATAGTTTCAACTTCAATTTGCAACTAAAATATGGTCACAAATGACACCTATAGGTGTAATCACAATAAAAGGAATCACTAACAACAAGGCTAGTCTTACCAAATATTACAATGTACATGTGGCCTTCATGTATTGTTATATTAAATAACAAATCTCATTATATATAATTTTTGGACTAAATATTGATATTGAAACCAAATATGACCATTAAAATAATAATAAAATTTAAAAATTGCATCACACCCTACATTATAATCAAATATACAATTTTGATTTCAATGAAGATCACACTTTTTGAACAATTATAATCATTAAAGATATTTAAAATCAAAATTAATAACATTATGTACATGCACTTGTGCACATAAAAGGAACAACACATGTGGTCCTTCTTATGGAGTATGTTAAAGCCAACAATAAATTTGAAAACATTAAGTAAAAATTTAAGTTATGAAAAACACATTCAATTTTAGGATTGTTGAAAACTATTATGTTAAAAAATGTTTTGTGGATGACTAAGGATTCTAATAATATAATGAAATGATGTCAAATTCATGGGGTTCCAACTTCATGAATATATAAACATAATTACAAAAGATGAATAACTATTTCATTAAATGCAATAAATGATTTTTTTTCAAAATATTGCAAGTATGGTTTTCATTGCAACAACAAATGTTTTTGGTTATTTTTTATTGTGATTGCACTTTTACTTGATTTAAATTCCATTAATTACATAAATTTAGTCAGTGGTCACAAATGTTGATTAACATAATGTCAACACAATCCATAAGGATGAAGGTTTCAAGCTTTCATTCATTGATAGTTTGTTTACCATTTGTCACATTGGCATGAAATTTCAGCTATTTAGGATTATGTCAGTGACCTTATAGTAACCATCATATGGCATCATTACAAAAACTTGGAATTATCAAATTTGAAAATGCAATCCTAAGTAGGCAAGTATGCAATCTTGCTTAATTTAACAAATAGGTAGGTTTGACGCTTAAAACATTTTTTTAAAAATCATGTTCTATTTTCAATTTAGCCTTTAAGGTTAAGCCTATATGATTGGGTCATCCCAAATTACCCAAGTGTCTTTGAATTTAAAAAAAAATATGATTTTAGGCATTTAGTTATATAATTAACAAAATTGAAAATGAAGACAAAGGATATCAAATAAACTTTTAGAAAGGAGGAAAAAAAAAACATTGCAACCCCATATCCCATACAATAACAATACCATATCATATTCATTAACTTACCTACTTAATGAAGCCTAAGCTACTACCTATTTGCTATTTTGAAAGGTTTTGAACATGATCTTATTGTACATTGATAAATCATACTTAATGAATTATTTACATTATATTTCATAATTAAAATCTAATAAATAATGTTATAATATTATAATATATAATATATAATACTTTTTGGGGACATAATATAGTTTCAACTTTGGAATCTAATATTTAAAAACTTAATGAAATTTTTATTTTTAATTAAAATAAATGATTAAAATATGGAAATTAATTATTTTACATTTTATTTATGTTTGCCATAAAATGTTTTTCATAAAAAAAAGAAATTTGTCAAAGTTCATTATAAAAAAATCTATTTACAAATCCTATCATTAAATCATTTTGTTTGTGAAGAAATGTGTTTTGAGTTGTTATTAAAGAATGACACTCAAACGTCTTTTTTTTCAAATTATTTGAATTTTGGTATGTTTACTTACTTTGAATGTGTAGTCTCTTGAAAAAATTTCAAGATTTTTTTTTTCATTTCTTTCCTTTAAACAAAATATGAGAAAGAAAATGTATTTCAAACTTTGATGCCAACAAGTATATGTTGATTATAATTTATTTTTATAAAATGATAAAAACACCTACCTAACACAAAAACCATTTACCTATTCAATGAAAAAAGCCTTTTAAAACCTAAAAAAGTCACAATCATCAACATTACTTTAGCATAATGTATTACTGAATATTTTAATGTCATTGAATTTGAACTCCATGACTTTTAAAACAAATTGAAAGCTCTTATTAACAAGATTGCTCATTATGGTTGTTTTAAATTGTATGTGCAAAATTTCATTAGAGGAATTCTTATGAGAACTAACTATTTTTCAATCCATTTGTTGTGATTGGGCTATTCTATGACAAGGCCTTGTAACTTAGAAATCTTCAATCAATAATTGAAATCATTCATATATGCATTAATTTCATGATTGCACATTTAATTGCACCTTTAATTGCACATTTTCACCACAATTGTTTTTCCAAATAGGCTTTGACAATTTTCCTAAGTGGCAAATTAGACTTCAATATAGTGGAGTTTACGTTGTGTGACACATCCACAATGTTACATGATGCACCATCGGAGATAATCAACTGGCCACTACAAATTGAAGCAAATTTTTGTGCTTCCATGATAGATTGCAAATATTATGCAAACCTTGACTTGAACAAACAACTACTTAGTCGCATGTTGTTGGATGCTAGAGGTCAACTTCCTTAAACTACTTGCACAATAGCGGAATGGAAGTTAGGACTCTAGAGAAATATGGAGTTAACTTGTGTTTGACGCGCTAAACATATTAAGAGCCCACAACAAAATTCCACATAGTGGAAACTAGATGCAAATCAAAACCTAAATTCCCCTAAAACCATAAACCTCAAATCACCGAAAGAGCAAAAGTTGTTGACACATTTACGCAGGTGTGCGTAGGTTCTTGCAACCCACAAACGTCAACAATTCAAATTCTCCCATTGTAAAGCATGTCCATGTCGCACCACTGGTTTAGCTACTCCAACTTCTCCAACCCTATCATTGATTGCTCTTGAAATTTCATTGCACTCCAAAAATTTAGTTTGTAAGCACCCCAACTTAGAAACTTGAAGGAAACTGTGAGGAGCATGACATGATTCATTTTGTTGAAGGCACTACTTAGCCCACTACTTGGCACCCAAAACTTTGCTCAAGCCTCATTTACAGTAATCTCCATGATCCCCTCCGAATGAGTGGTGACACAAAAATGCACATGAAAACAAACAACTTGTGATTGGGAATATTAATGGTCTAAGCGCAAGCTCGAATTGGCAACTCAAGGAAGGTGGTGGGAGAAGTAATTGCTTTATATCACAACATTCAAAATGTTCACAATTCCATATTGTTTTTCCTTCTCTTATCATGCAAGTAATAACAATGAGAGTCAACATTTAAACTATTTCTTGGTCTCAGTATGAGAAATACTCCTTTCAATCTATTCGTAAAACAATTGCATTCTGCAAATAGGCATTTGGTCATGTCTCCTTCGTCCCTCCCAGAGCCACCTACATCTTACAAGAAAGCAAAACAAGAAACAAAACAAAGATCTTACACTGTGCTACAGGTACTTGCTTACACTATGTTTCCTTTTGACCATAATATGCACAAAAAGAATGAAGTAGGCATCCACAGGGAAGGAGCACTGACCAACAAAGCTGCTAGTAGTCATAGGGAAAAGGCTGCCATAGCTCACAAAATTGCTGCACATATTCATACCAGATGAGTGAGGACAACAACTTCCTGGTATTGGGTATGAAGACTTTATATCTAAACCCTAATACCAGACTCGTTTGTTCTCTCCTCAGTTTCTCCAGGTCCTAATATTGGGGCAATTTAGTACTAGGCTGGGTATTTAGAAACAGGGGACCAGGCTGATCTGATGTTTGATACCAAAGTTGATACTAGTGTCAATACTGGGAATAAACCTATATATCATACTGACACTGGTATTGTGCCAAGTAAAATAACAAGGCCTATAATTGATTTCCAAAGTTGATTAGGAAAAAAATGGTACATTGCAAAAAGATACACATTTGTTCGCAGGGCAACAATGAGAATGTTGGGTGCTAGGCATTGGACCTAATCTATGCTGTTTTCATGTTGTGTAAACAAAGCTGTACAAAAAGTCCCATTCACTTGACTAGTTGGAAGCTTGAAAGCACCTGCAAAACATGGTGCTCCTCACCTTTAGCTTCTCACAGATGAGTGAGGAATGAGACTACAGCCAACAAAGGGGACTACAGCCAAGATTCTACTGGTTCTGCAATTGATGGAAAGCTTTGAGATTCCTACTTGACCCTGTCAAAATGCATACAGGAATTAGGTCACACAAAAAGTGCCCAGACTCTACCAAGGTACCTGATCCTGTGATGTTGACATCAACTATGCACAAAGAATGTGACATGCCTAAGAAGATGATAGAAAATGAAATGGATGCTTCATTCACTATCAAAGAAATTGTCCATCTCAAATTGGGAACGTTGAACAGAGCAAAATCTCGAGACAGGTGCTTTATCACCATGGAGGTGCTCCCATTTTGCCAAATTCCCATCCCAAGAACTGCTCACTAGCATTGGCTGTGTTGGATGCCAACTACAGTCCCTTACTGTGCCTCGGTGAAAGATAAGCTTTTCGACCTGTTTTCCAGTTACCTGTCATGGCAATGCCATACCATGGCCAATGTTAACTAGTGGTCATTAGAGAAAAAAAACTTCATAAAAACTGTAGAATCTTAGACTTGTGCACTGCATTGAGTAATACATTGTCACAACACACCTCAAATGCCAGCAGGATCAGAAAAACTGGCTCAGTTTAACAAGCAACACAAACACACATGGTTTTAAAAATGGGCAAGAGTATTAATGAAGAAAAGGGTAGGGAAGAAGAGAGCACCATGTCAAAGATGTAGACGCAGCCATCATGTGAGCCTGTATAGATGTACTTTTGTCCAGTGCTGAACCACAAAACATAAACAAGTAGGTTGTCATATTCATAAAATGTTTTCTTCTTCCACTTCCTTCCCCTTCCAACTGGAGAGATTACTGATTGGATCCTTGAATAGATTGCTGCATTAATTTAGACATAACATGGAATAGAATTAAGGAAAATTACCCTCCACTCATGTTTTTTTTCATTGAATCTATGTCACTCTCAAGCTCTATGCTTATCATCCACTCCTGTACTTGCCCATGCATCAGAATACCCACCCAATAATAACAGACCGTGTGCTGACACCCCAAATCACATACCAATTTGCTAATTCATGTCTGGACAGATTCCAGGACAAAGCTGGGACTTTAACCCTAACAGCCTAAAGTGCCTCATTTGGAATTTTAAATGAATGTAGCAAGCAAACATTATTCTTTTTGCAAAAATGCATTTTAGGCCATGTGGAGTGTGGTCATAGGCTCCAGATGGCATCCTGATTGAGGAAGTCCCATGTCAACATATGGGGAGTTTGATGAAAATAAGGCATGCAGTGACCTCCAAGTGGGGAGGAGGGTAGGGTTTCTACCTCCAAGGCACTACAGAGCCAATCAAGTGAAGGACAATATCAGCATGGGTTGCAATTATATTCAGGAGGGGGCAGGTGGGCAACACTCAGTATGGCTGATCCACTTGTGATTGGTTGATTTTCTTGTCTGATGCTACAGTGACGGCATTTAAGAAATTATCACACTCTAGACCACTTTAACTTTCACCAGTAAACTTCAGCCAAGGTGTACTGGTCAATTTATCAAGTAGCAACAGTGTATGTGAAATGTGAAGACCACATCACCCGTCAGCTTATTTAAGCCCTACTTAGATGACCACCTTTGAATTCAGTATCCCATAATCTCACATTTAGAGTTGAGAGACAGTTCAGGATCGGGGATGTGGTTTAGAGCACACCTAGCCAGAGGAGAGAAGTAGCATCGGATGAGAGTTCGCAACACCAAGTGGCCTTTATATGTCATGAGAGATTGGTCATTAGGATGCCTTATGTCACGGCCCATGCCTGGGTAGTCAAGCCATCTGTAGTCCCACCGGAATGATGGAATCTTCTGCTGTTTTGAACCCCTACAATCATCCAGAAACAGAAAACACTTCACATGTTAGCTCAACAAGGAAAAGAGAAAAAAGTCTACTCAGTGTCTGTAACAAGTATCTTCCATGTTGTTTCTACATTTTGGTACAATATCCTGGTCTCAAAGCAAGCTGTCATTGAGCAAACAATTGCAGCATCCAAATTGCACAGATTTGACTCATAAAATTCTTGACCCTTGTGATCCACTGACTCTTTATCCCAACTGGACATAATCTGGGTCCAAGGGAAAACCTTATGGATGGGGAACCTGAGGTCATTTTACGAATATCCCACAGCTTTAATGTCTGATCCTTGCCATTAGATATGAAGTAACGACCATCACCGCGGCTGTCAATGAAAGTGATGCCTTCCAAATGGCCTACAAGCTGTCCAGCTGGCTTATTCCTTTGTGCAAAGCAGCGACGGTCCCAAATCTGTAGCACACCCACCTTTCACAATTCAGCAGTCTACTAATAATACCTGTCATCTAGATGTAAATAGTTTTAAAAAAAAGGAACCAAAAAAATTTCTACTTCTAAACGAAGACCTCAAAAAGAAAGGATGCAGAAGGGTCTAGTAACTTTTCTGACTACCTTGCAAATGTGGTCGTCACTGCCTGAGTAAATAAGGTGACAAGACTCATCAGCAAATACAACTGCATTAACATCATCCTGTCCAACCCCAGTCCTTGATGAGTACATAGTACAGCCCAAGATCAACATTTGTACAATAACATCTTACGAGTCTTTTTCCAAAACATGTACATCACAGGCCCATTCAACCAAAAATTGTACATTCTTTACAGGTCAAGAGGATATGATCTATAATGAAGACCTTGTGAGCAAGGATGCGAAGGACAGGTTTGTTTGCTTCCAAATCATAGACATAAATTCTTTTGTCACTGCTGCCTGCTACAAGCTCACGGCCATCATTTGAGAATTGAACTGTCCATAACCCAAAGACATTGTCGCTCCTAAAATCTGTGGTGAAGTTCAAACCCTCATGAATATCCTGCATCCCAACCCACCATCCCAAACAAAACTGAGCTGCATGCATTTTCAAAAACAAAAGTGAGACTTTGAATGTGGAATCATATAAGGCCCTGAACTCATAAATTGAGTAGACATGGCAAGAATTAGCAGAATGACACTATATTTGTGAACAAGCACAACCCTCCTCAGTATACTGTTTTTCCTTCTCAGTTGTTTCCGACTGTTGATTTGCAACCAAAGATTACACTGTCATCAGATTGAACTGAGAAGGATAGTGAGCACATCCTATCAAAGACCATCCAAATATAAAGTGAAAATTTGAACATCTGAATCCTCAGCAGTGATGGGAGGGAGTGCAGAACATACTGTGACGTTTGCGAGAGACTGAACCCCACCACTTTCACTGCCAACATTCACTAAATGCACCACAGGTGTTATGGATGCATATACCTGCACCCATTGTGAAATCTCAGACTTAAACAAGATCCATAGCCATCCGGCCAACATCTGTTGGCAGATTCTTCATATATTGTTTACGAACATGAGGTTAAGCCAGTCACAAGTGTGGAGGGATTTCAAAGGAATAGGTCAGTTAGTGTTGTTCAATAGCTTAAGCTGTTATAAGCTTGGAGAAGGAGGTGCACAGTGTTCTGGAACTCTGAGATTTGGCTACAATCTGGTTATGATTTCTAGGTGGTTTGCTGATTGAGATTAATCAATATTTGCCAGATGACTTCCAATGTCCAAGTATACCACAGATCAACACCACTCACCCCTGACCCACCAATCCCCAGAGATTCTCTCCAAAACCCGTCTTGAACATCTCATCTCCCTGGCTCCAAAAACAATCCCATAGTGTGCCATCCCTGCTGCTTAAATCCATTCCTGGTTTTCAATCACAAATCAGTTGCCACTGTTTGGCTTGGACATCTGAACCTACACTGCCATGTTTTCTATTGCCTCACTCAGTGTTTGAGTACAGAATTGTTCTAGTTATTATCAAGAATCCATGCAGGTATGGGGGGGGTTATGAACTAACAAGGAAGCGCTGGTCAGGTGAGAGAGCACTATCAGTAACAGTCCATCGCAAATTACGGGCAAGAATATCCTTCTGAACTGTCCATCCCCTGTCCACATTGTAAATCCTTATGCGCCGATCCTACCACCCACAAAACCATAATACAGTATTAGCTGACACAAGACACCTGCCTAAGAAGAAGAAGAAGAAGAAGAAGAGAGGAAGTAAAAACATTATAAGCTATGGTATCTCTTGCCCGGTAACTTTCTGCCTCCTTTAGGAAATGGACACTGGACACCATCTAAGGTGGTACCACACTGTGCCCATACCAAGTGTAATTGGACAGGCATGCTCATGCCTCAATTTTCAACCTCGTATTCTTATGGTCCAGGCTGCTCTGTCAGCCATGGTGTGAGACCCCTTTGTACATTGATCAACAGGCTGCTGCCATTCTACATGGAATAACCTCCTTGTTAGGTCTGGCTCAGCCAAAACCCTTGCTCAGGTTCACCCCAGATAGAACAGGTGTTAGCCAGCGAGATAAAGCTTAAGTTCTTCACCTACCCATGAAATAGATCTGTATTCTTACCTGAAATCCAGCTACAAACAGTGTGCCATCTCTCGAAAACTGGCCAATGTAAGCCCGGCTATTGAGCTGCTCAACAACAGAAGGACCATCAGTTGGTAAATACCGTGCTGCTACATGGCAGCACTCTGCCCTTGAAAACCTGCCATTCTTTGATACATTGAACTCCCTCCCTGTAAGCATAGTGTGTGTGTTCACTAATTCAAAGGGTTTCACTTTTCCCAACCTCGCAGAATCCTCACTTGCTGCATTCCTCAAAACTGTGGCATGTGCCAGATCATGATCCAATGGGGCTGGTAATGACTCAGATCCTTCACTTCCTGATGACATTGATCGTGGGCCAAGAGACATATCATGCTCGTCCTCATCCTCATCCTCATCCACTGAACAATCAACTTCTTCATCATCATAATCGCCATCATTCTCTTCCTCATCCTCCTCATCTTCATCAGCTACATAGTCAACATCATCTTCATCACTGTCTTCACTATTTGCCGTTTGATTTGGTGAATTGGCCCTGTTTCTTATCCTACGACGGGGACGGTGGCTGGCACTTGCACTCTCATTGCTGGGACTGATCTGGCGAAAACCAATTTGAGTCATGAGGCGACTGGCCCTGGGAGAGAAGTTGAGGGAGAGATTCCCACGCCCTCCATGGGCTGCCATGTCAAGTGTGTGAGCTAACCTCCGGAGTTCCCGATAGGTATCCAGGGTTCCAAGAGTACCAAAACACTGAAGCCACACATTGCCCACATCCACTAAATTTAAGGTTCTTCATGAAGGAATGCTTATGCCCTGTCTAGAATTCAGCAATATCTACCAGCTGCCCAAATCACACCTTTGCATCAACATGCAATCCCGCATCAACAACATGCAATCCCACATCCAAGCATGGGACAAATGGACCCTAAACCCTAAACCAATGCCACAAATTATAGACGCCTTTGTTTACAAAAAGAATCTCATGGGTGTTGGAAAAACTCAAAGACGTGGAGAATTGTTGATTTCCACAAAACACTAGTCCATTCCAAGAATTCTTTTCTCGTTGAGAGAAGTTCCGAGGATCGCCAAGATTCACTAGATTTTGGCTTCCTCAAGTTTGATTTACAGGAATGGATCAATTAACCCTACAAACACTCTCTTTGTGCAGAGCATCAACTTGAGGGGGACCAGGGAGAAATGAGCTCCCAATCTATTGGTGAGAATCAGCCACAGATACTGCTGAGAAAAAATCACCGCTAGAAAAAGAAAAAACACTCAGATATATTCAATTCCAAAGTTATTTTAGATTGAATATTCAATCCCAAATTCCTGCAACACAAATTGAAGTTACTCGTGGCCATACCTTGAAGAAGAAGTTGTCAGTTCGTCAGCAAATCCAATCCAGCAACTCCGCCACAAGTTCTCTGCAATCACCGAAAATTTGAAAAAATTTACAGTAATTCTTCAGAAACCCAAAAAAACCTCCCCACACCACAAAAAAAACCCTAAATAAATAAATGAATGAATGAATAACAAAAAACCAAAACAAAACAAACAAACAACAACAACAACAACAACAAAAATGAACCAAAAAGAAGAAAAAGGATTAAAGATGAGGAGAAAGCCAAACCGTTCAATGAATTCCAAAAATTCAGATAAATGGAGACGAGAACCCAACACCCAATTTATCAATTATAGAAAACCCAGGAGCTGAATTCCGGTGCTAAATCGCCCGAGACGGTGGCGCAGCAAGCACCTAAGAAAGCTCATTTTGTGTGTAAGAAGAAGCAGAAGGGACGCTTGCTGCAGAAGAGGAGCAAATTGTGAGTTCATTGTTTTGGGGAACTTCATATGGAACAATTTCATCTAAAGGTACGTTCACACCTGATGTTAAGTCATTGTTAAATGAAAATCTAGGTGGCATCCTAGGTGGCACCCAATGTTAAATGGGCGATAGCTTAGTGTTAAGTGAATGTTAGCTAAAGACAAAATTTTGGATGGTAAGTAGGTTTAAGTCCTAAATGATGAGCTTGGTACTTAAGGTACATTCACACTTGGTGTTAGGGACTTTTAGTGTTAAGTTAACTAGGACCATGCTAGTCATTTAGGACTTACACTTGCCATAAACATTTTATGTTAACCTAACATTCACTTAACATTAAGCTATTGTCCATTTAACATTGGGTGCCACCTAGGATGCCACCTAGATTTTCACTTAACACTGACTTAACATCAAGTGTGAATGCACCATTATTAAAGTCTACTTAGTAAGTTTCAAAGTTATTTTTGTGTTTAGAAATGGGTTTGATTTTTTTAAGAATTTTGACAAAACTGCCCTTAATTTTTCCTTTTTTTTCAACTGGCCCTCTTAAGAATTAATTAGTGTCAAACCTGAGTCATAGGTAAGGTACTTCGGAATTGCAAAACTTCAAGTTTCCTGATATTGAGAACCGCCATTTTACATTTAAAAGTATCTTAAGGCAAAAGAAGAATCGTGAAAACCCAAAGATTTCACCATGCAAAAATATACCTAATCTTCAAAAAGTCCTCTATAAACAAACAAGATATTATAAAACTTTGTAACTAATCTCAAGTTTCAACACAAGCCAAAATATCATCTTTCAAAACTCCTCGTATAAAAATAGACCTACTATTATTACCTAGGGTTCAAAATCCCTTAAGCTACTATACTCTATAATGAATCTAAACACAACAATATCCTTTGCCTTGGTAGGCAAGGCCAAATTACAATTATGATTTTCTCATTTCAGATCTATTAAATTAGGGTAACATAAGGCCAAATTACATGCTATATACGGTATATACCTAGTGGCATTCATGTTGTAATTAGCATTATCAATAGCAATTAATACCTACAAATGAAATGATGGTTCAAAGAAAACCAATAAGGAAGATGAGAAGCTACCGAAGAATTATGATATTTGCCCAACACTAAACAAAACCCCCTGAACAAGGGTTTGTTTTGTATTTTACTATCAAGAATCAAGCTTGAAGATGATGATTTGGGCTATTGAATGCTTCCCAAATATTGAAGATGTTAAACCAATGACTCCTTGCATCCCAAGTTGAATCCACAAACTAAGAAAATTGCACCATGATCCATCATGAAGCCTTTTAATGTCCTTTAATCTTGACTCACTTCTTGCCACTTTCACTTGTTCCAATTTATAGCATTTACAATTCATTCCTGGGTGCACTCTGCATTTGTCATGTTGTTGTTCTTTTTTTCTAATGTTTTTCTTGTTTTTGTATTCCTCTTTGTTTATTTGTTTTTGGGTTTCTTCACAAATCCCAAGGAAGGTGTTGATAAAGTTTTTGATGTGATGAAGGTTGCAGCTTAGGATGAATAGGAGTTATTGGAATGCAAAAATCCATGTAGAGGTTTAGGATGTAAAATTCAAACATGATAAATCACATTAAAATTTTGACTTTTCTAGCAAGGAAACTAAAGGAAAAGAAGAACTTAATGGAGAAAAGGGAGAGCCTCAAGATGGAACTTCCATGGGAGGATGGAAATGAAGAGGAAGAGGACTTTCATTATGATTGTGACTTATTTTTAATAGTGTTTTGGTTGGTGGAGGTTTATCCTCCCATGTTTGAAGATAAAAACATTGTATAGGCTTGAAACATTATGAAGAAGTTTTCACCAAAGTGATTGGTCATTGTGACTATGTGTAATTTTTTCTCATATTTATGAAACTTTGCTTAATTAGTTATGTTTTTCATGCAATTTTTTTTGGTTCAATTTCAATACAAATTTAGTATTTTAAATTTTTTCTCTCAATTCATCTTTAATCCACTTGTTTTTTTATGATTTTTAAAGTTTTATTTTTATAACATATTTTGATTATACACTCAAATGATTTGACAAGTACAATACCAATGGAATGTTATATTCATTGCGTCCAAATGTGACATATATTATTACACGTATCATTGTGTTTGTAGTAATATAGGTCACATATTGTTACATGACTAGGTATTAAATACAAATTTGTGGCTTATCCCATTAGTAATAATTTTGGTCATAGTAATTTTTGCTATTAGTCATGTGACTTTTATTATTATAGTGAACAAATATAATTAAATATTAGATATTTATTGACTTATGAAATGTAGACATGTGTTTAAACATAATAAAACCATGCTCACATGCAATCTATCTATTTATTAGCATAGTTTATAAAACTACATTAAGCTAAAACCCTAATTAACAGCATAGGCTAACCTACAAATTACGCTACTTAAATTAAGTAGCTTAAGCTTGGGTAGTTTAAAAACCTAAGCTAAAAGCTTAGGTAGGTAGGTATGTAAGTAGGCCTAAGTAGGATCCTATTTATTTTTTTATCATAAGCCTTTGTTATTGGTTCATCACAGGTGGTACTTACACTTTGAATATCTTTAGTGAATGTATTGTGTGCAAGCTAACATTCCTTCATTTAATTAAGTAGTTTACAAAGTTGAATTTGTTAACAAAAGATATGAGATAAATTTAATGAAAGGAAAACATTACAACATTATCCCACATCATCATTTGTTTCATACATAAGTAGCCAACTTTAAACATTTTTTTTTCACATTTTGTCCAAATGAAAAAAAAGTAAACTTCATTTAAAAATATTTCTCCAAGATGTGTATATATATACCAAGTAATTTGATTGAAAGTGCTTTTGAATTTTCATTATTTCATACATTTGAACAACAATGATGTTTTGATTTTTTTTTTCATAAAATAATTTCAAATAAAGACATTTTAAAGTGACATGAAATTATTTTTGGAAGTTTAAAATTTTAAAATTAAATATTATATTTCCTGACCTTTAAAACATGTAATGAATCAATATTTTTTTTATAAATGTTCTGTTATATTTCATTATATTTAATTTTAAAAAAAATGTAATTCATTGAAGATATAATATTATGTAAATTTCATAATTATTAATTTATACACATATTATTTTGAATGTCATTATTTTTACTAAAATTTATTATGAATAATAATTTTTATTATTATTTTAAAGTTTTTAAATTTCATTAAATGTGATTGAATAAAATTATAACATTTTTCCAAGTTGTATGACCAAATATTTTGGTCAATTAATAAATAAAAAAGTTTAATAAATAAAAAAAATTGGATGAAACTTTATATTCTTGACTACCCATTATATGGAAACTTGCAAAACAATGCCATTTTGGGGCATGTGGGGTTTTTTTGAAATCCCTTGGATATATTTAATAGGATTATATGTCGTTATTTAATGTCAAAAAGTTCAAAAGGGATATTTATCAAAATAAACCTTTGAGCACAAGAGTCCCAACTTGAATGCTTTTTAGGTGAATATTCAGAATGTGATTCAAATAAAATTGGAACAAGTTCAACATTTTTATTTTTCATGTGTAAATTTTTTAAAAATCCCAAATTATGGGAAATTTTTCCAACATTTTAAAACCACAATATTGAAAAAAAATAAAATTATAAGCAAGCCATAACAAATATAATAAGAAGTTTCACAAAAACAATTATGTTGTAGAAGTTTATGTAATATTTATTTTAAAATATATTATCATGTAGCATTAGATCCAAGCTTAGGTTCAATTTTGTGCACTTAATTTTACACCAAAATTTACATTAGAATTTTATAATACATTGTAAAACCAATTGCATCCAAATGACAATATATAATATCAATGCATTATGTTTTTTGAATGTGAACAAGAGTTTTTCATTTGCAAATGTGAATCTCCCATCAAGGTTTTTAATTTTGAAAAATTGGTCAAAAAAGGTCAATGGCATACATAGTAATTAAAAAAATATGACTATAGTTGTGTAGAGTCTTATAATTGTGAAAATGATTATAATCATAAAAATGGCATAGTTGCAAGACATATATTATTACATGACTACATTGAAATAGTAATTGTATATGTTCAAGTCATGGATGCCACATTTTGGCATAGTGACTTGAGACAAATGTAATGCATGTTGTTCATAACTCATGCATAATTGTTATACCTAATGAAACCCATTGCTACAATAAGTTAAAGTAGGAGTGTACAATTTCATTTTCACTTTTGTAATTAAATCAATTACTTGAGGCAAATAAAAAACATTCCTAATTGTTTTTCTCTAGTGTTGGGTGGTTTTTTTATTCTTATGAAAAACCTTTTATTTTGATTTTAAAAAAAATTATGGATGTTTAAATTTTGGTTCTAGTTTTATGCATAAACAAAATGAGGAATCTGATTTCAGGTTTAATTTTTAAAACCAAATTCTAGTTTTAGTTTTGAAAATTAGACCTCATTTTGGTTGGTTCATATTAACCCAAGTTGAAACCTATGGTTAATTGTTAATTAACCTCCAATTAACCCCCAATTTTAATTTCGCCCCC
>Ga0209611_10008030_pt1 | contig 16708 bp, 13 predicted proteins | sample S1TSphgellanicum_3_FD_187693 | JGI IMG/M metagenome (GOLD analysis project Ga0209611, IMG submission 187693) | Host-associated microbial communities from peat moss isolated from Minnesota, USA - S1T2_Fc - Sphagnum magellanicum MG (SPAdes) (version 2) | ecosystem: Host-associated > Plants > Peat...
CCAAATTTCTTTGATATCCTTTAATTTTTAAAATATCAGCAGGGCCTGGGTTTTTGAAAAAAAATAAAATTAAGAGAATTGCATGGGTCTGGTTGTTTAAAAATTGAAAAATGATGAGGGTATGGGCTGGGGGCAAGGATTTCAGATTATTTAAGGCAGTTATCTTGGATGGTTACTGGACAAATACTTTGTGAAGGTACCCTACATGGTTCCTATCAAAATACCCGGTCTCAACTAACATGCCTGGTTCATTGAATTTGAGCCCAAATGAAACAAATTTTATTAAAATATTTACACATTTGCATATTTTAATCTTTAAAATGTATAGCATTTACATTGTAAGCACTAGAACAAAGATGAATAAGGAACAAAGATGAACAAGAAAGGTGCGGTTCATAAAATAGGTCCACATTCCAAACTCATTGCACAATAAGGCCATCATTAAAATATATATTCTAGAGTTTCATGTTGCATACAACTTTATTGCAACATCCACAAAACTTGCAAAAGTAAGAAATACTCAAAATACATCTCTACTAAAGGAAAGGTGGAGTGATCGTAAATCACAAGTTTTGACAATATGTCAAGTATGGTTACACCCTGACAATTGTACATCTCATCATTTTCAAGTCACTTTAGGAAATTTGCCCATGGCAAATGTACCGAAGAAACACAACATCAATCTCCTAAGCAATAACAATGTCAAAAATTGATTATTGATTACATGATCTACCATGAGTGATATGTGGGACAGCACATAACACAACTCAAGATTGACATTTTATGGGTGGTGTCATTGCTACTCAATAACAAGCAAAAATGTCAAAAGTACTTATTTCTAGAAAACTCATCAAACCATTGATAGTTAACCCCCAAAAACACATATTTGTGAACAATTTTAGATCACCATCATGTCCCACAACCATAGAATCATCTACACATTTAAAACTATTTGGAAAAGGCAAAGACTTAACTTGCAATGAGAATAATTTTTTTATGAAGAAACATTCCTCTTCTATAGTTCCAAAATGAAGCAACGAAACCTCACATACTATATGGAATACTCATACATTACATTGTTCGTATATATATCAATATCTAACACTCCCACAATTGTATTAGTAATCTATTTATATTTGAAGTCTAAAAGGATTTTTCATCTGAGTCTTATGCGAGAACTTCTAATCTTTCACCAAATGAGATTTTTGTCTTTTCTTATGAGAACTAATCATATTGTTAAAATCCCATGCTTTAGTGGCAATTGCCATTTTTATCTTCTAGTTCTAGATTGTGGATTTGCTCCCACATAAGATGATGACTTTTGATAGCATGTTTGACCATTTGTTTGTTACACCAAAGTTCAAGTTTACAATTGTTCATTTTTGCGTGAATCTTCATTGTAACTTTCTTGGAATTTTTTTCAAGTTGTTTTGTTTAATAAAAGGTGAAATCATGTTGATGCATTAAAAATCTTCCCTTCCAAATCTTACCCAGAAAAAGGTGATAGGAATCATACCTTTGGTGAATTGTTGTATGTCATGGTCAACATCAAAATGATTAGGAAAAGTAAATGTTGAAGCACATGCAAAAGAAAGTCAATGCTACAGATGGCCACAAAATCTCCAATGGAACATAAGATTACACAAAATCTTGGACTTGAGTTGGATAGTAGAATTCAAGAGCCCATGTAAGGTTGTTGAGCTAATACACAAGGTTGACATAGGCGGCAATAAGGACTATAATGTTTGAAATGGTGAAGGTGGGGATCACTATCTAAGAATAAATTGTTAACTTCCACATGAATCACCAAGGCTTGGATAAGGATTAACTGGTTGTCATGTTCGATAGTTTGAGCTAAAGAAAACAAACCCAAATGCAACATACAATTGTAATGTTTAGCTTTAGGTAAACTTTTGGTCAAAATTAGGGTTGTCATCACATTCAAGCATTCGTCCCAACATGACAAACACATTTGGATGTAGATGCACCCCCTACATCACATCAGTAGAAGGTTAACTTAGGTCAACCTAGGTAAAAATGAGCTCGGGGTGCTCAAAAAATAATTAGAAAAAATAAAAAATAATGTCATTGGTTATCATAAACCCTATGGTGACTGAAATAAAAAATTCAATTGTTAACTTTTGGTCCTTGTAAACCCTGTGGTGACCACAACAAAAAAATCCGTTGCCAACTTTTGGTTGCCACAGTCAACAATCAAAAAATTTAGTTCCTTAGTTTGGTGATCGAAAGCAACCGAATTTTTTTTGATTGGTTAAAATGGCGACTAAAAATTGGCAACCAAATTCCAGGCAACTACCAATGTTTTTTGGGTAGTGACAAAAACAAAATGTTGAATCAATGGCCAATGTCAATCAAATGTCCAAAACTTTTCAAGTAGTTCTCAAAAACATTTGGGCTGCCTAAAAAATTTTGATTGCCAACTCCTAGTTGCCACATCAACAATTGAAAATTGGTGACCAAATTTTTTGTTCATTGCTTGAAAAATACAAGTAGAAACCAAATGTTTTGGGTAGCAATAAAAAAATTTAATAGTTGAATTAATGGCCATTGTCGATCCAAACAATTAAATTTTTTTGGGGAGCTCACAAAATGTTTTTTAGCACACCAAAAAATTTCAGCCACCGACTATGACGATCGAAAGTTGATGACTGAAATTTTTTGATTGCATAGTTTAATGACAAGAAATTGAGAATCCAATCACCAATCATGTGGCAATTGAATTTGTTTTCAATCACCACACATAATGAAAGCAACCCAAGGGTAATGAAAAAAAATTATGCATCAATCCTAACAGACGCAACCTACGCATCAAAATGGACACCAATGTGACACCCAACACAAAATGGTCGTGTCATGTTGATTTCTTCAACCTTGGAAAAAATATTTGTTGCCGTATTTGAAATAGGAACATACTTGAGGCGGATTTGTTTTGCTTGGAGTTATTTTCAAATGAAATCATATTATGTGTCAATGTGTATATTGTGATTATGAAATTTCATATTCATAGTCAAAGCCATTGCACCTGTCAACAAAAATTGGGGTAGGATTAAATTTTAAAAACCAAGGTCTTGTAACAATTTTTGCAACAAACGGCCTCAACAATAGCTTTGGACAGTGCCATATATTTGGATTCCATATTAGACAAGGCCATTGATGTTTACTTCTTACTCCCCTAGGACACCATAATTCGAGCAAGTATAAATTAATAGCTTGAGGCAAAACGTCTTGTATCTTTATCACTAGCCTAGTTAGCATCCAAATAGCTATAGAGCACATGACTGTTGGGGTTTTGTTGAATTTAATGCCAATTGAAATTATATTTTTTATGTAATAAGAAATCATTTTGTAACTTGTCAATGCATAGCACCCGAATTAGCCAAATGTTGAATCAAACTACATACAATGTAAAAGTAATATGGTTTAAAAAACACAATAACATGCATTGTACTCCCAACAAGTTGTGAATAAAAAATCTAAGCCATATGTGTTATCCTCGAGAGTCATAGGGGAGTCTTCTTGAGAAAGCTTCAAGCTAGCTTCTCGTGGGATGTTAATGGGATGACACATGCACATGGTTAGCACTGTAAAACATTGATAAGATTTTTTTCTTCAAACATGTACACAACCAACCAACAACATGATCACAAAAAATTTGCATGCCCAAAAGGTAAGTAATTTCTTTGTCATTAAACATTTTAGGTTCACAATGGAATAATAGTTTCATATCAATGATCAAATGTAAGAAATTTCTAACAATAATGCAATCATCTACATAGATTGTTAAAATAATAAATTATCTATTATTAAATTTCTATATTTAAACATTGGAATTAGCATCTATGGGATGAAAATTATTTTAAATTGAATATGTATTTAAACGTTGATACCAAGTTTTAGTGGATTAGCGGAAGCCATAAAGAGATTTATGCAATTTACAAACTAAATGATTTGACAACTTATTATGCAATCCTTTAGGAATTTGCATATAAATTTCTTCTTCTTATATGTCATTCAAAAAGGATGTCTTCACATCTAGTTAATGAATTTCTAAATTATGTTGTGTGGCTAGTGTTAATAAAACTCCAATGGATTTTATTTTAACAATTGGGGAAAAAGTGTTACCATGGTCCACACCAAGAATTTGATTAAAGCCCCAAGCAACAAGTTTAACTTTATATCTATGAACATCATTGAATGGAGTATGTTTTATTTTTAAAATCCATTTACAAGTAATGGTTTGTCTATTGGTTAGTAAAGTGGTAAAGATCCATGTCCAATTATTCTTAAGAGAGTCACGTTTAAAGTCAATAGCATTTTTTCAATGTATAGATGATTCAATAAATAGAACTTTTGAAATAATGAAGGGTTATTGTATATTACTTTTAACAAGGAAAGCATGTGAATATTTCCAAGGGGGTTTAGGACTTTTAGGACTTGCATAACAACCTTTTAAGGTTTCTATAAGCTGAACAAGTGGTGTGAAATGTGGAGTGGAGGAATTTGATGAAGAAGGTGAACCTGAATGTGTGTTGATTGGTTGATATAAGTGGGATGGTGGATCTACATCAATATTCACATGAAAAAATGTTTTAACTAGATCAATGAAAGGTTGGAAGGGATCAACTAGCTATGTCAAGGGGGGAATATGGGTAGAAGGAAGAGATATTATAGACATTGGATTTTCTAAATATGGTACTAGTATTAATGAAGTATATTTTGAAGACCATGTGTGGATTTTGAATAATGTTAAATCCAAAAGAAGTTCATAATTATCAACATCCTCTAATTGTGCCTATAGCATAGTGGATATTGATAGAAAAGTAGATTTTTTGTAGTATATTACATTTCTAGAAAAAAAAACTTGTTGGGACCCCTTTTTCATCAACATGTAGATTTTGAATTCATCATTATACCCCAAATATATGCATTCAACACTATGATTCTAATTTGGTGCAATGAAATTTTTGAATCAAAACGAAAGCCTAACAATCAAAAAATAATAATCTTGACAAAAAAATTTGAACCCCAATCTTGACAAATTTGGCTTAACCCTAATGCAAGATTGATAAGGTGTGATTTGTTCACTTAGAGCTTTAATTGAACTCTGATTTTGAAAATAATTGATGATCATTATTTCTTTTCGTTAATAAATTTTAGGAAGACCATGATGAAAGAACATACTAAAAAACCCCCCATTAATGTTATATTCTTTCTTTTAGCCACCCCATTTTGTTGGGGTATGTCAGCTATTATGTATTGTCTTTTAATGCCGTGCATTTCAAAAAAATTCATAAATTCATTAGATTCATATCCCCCCCGCCCCCCCCTCCCGTGCCATTAAACCTTAATATTTTGTTTCGTTTATTAATTTGATTTTCCATGTGTTCTTTATAAAGTTGAAAATTTGGAAAAGCTTCTTTATGTGTCAATAAATAAATTAGTGTTTCTAGATTTACCATCTACAAATGTAATGAAATATTGATTTCAAATGTGTGTAGGAAGGTTTAGTGGTCCACATATATCAATATGAACCATATTAAAAATGTCAATTGCCTTTGTGGCTAGCCCTTTGGGAAATTTAACCCTATGTTGTTTTCCTTTAATACATGATTTACACATTGACATTTTTTCTCATTAAAGGAGTCTATTCTAGTTCCTAGTAGCTATATTTATTTTAGCTAGTTTTGATTAATATGTCCTAGGCATAAATGCCACAACTTAGCAATATTGATAATAGTTGTAGCTAGAATTGCAATAAAATGTATGGTTTCTTTGTTTGTAACACTTAATTTGTAGAGATTTATGTCCACATTACACGTAGCAATATCATGGCCACATGCATTTCCTAAAATAGATTAACCATTTTTAATCAACATTTCCCCCTTGGCTTGATCAAGTTGTTTAGCACAAACAACTTTTTCTTAAGGCTTGGTACATGGAAAACACTAGGAAAATTTCCCTAATGTGACCATATGCCAATTTTATGGAAACTTTTCCACAACCATGAATGTTATGTGTGGTGTTATTACCCAAAATACCATTTGCCCATGGACATATGATGAGTGGCACCAATATCAACATACTAGGTGTTATTAGTGCTTTTTTTGTCAAAAGGGTTGGTTATCATTTATTTTAAAAAATGCATTTCTTCCTTCTAGTTTCCCTTTTCTTTTTTTTTGATTGTGCAATTCTTTCAAATTTTGATTCATCATTTCTTCATTTTTAGTTTCCAATTTTTTTCCAGTTTTAGACTTTAAACTAGGATTTATTGGAAAAAGAATTCCACGTTATTTTCTTCCATAACATTTAATTCATTCATGACAACATCACAAGTTTCACTTATTTTGTTTTCATTTTCTAGTGATTGTTCCATTTTGCAATTTTCACAAGAGATTTAGTAGAAGAAAACCTCTTAACTATGTTCTACCAAAATTATGTTACAAAATGAGTATAATTGCAAACAAATGAACAAAAGCCTATCCATTAAGGTTTGAAGGTTGAGGTAACAATTACAATCATTTACAAAGCAAACGAGTTAAAGATAAGAAGATGAAAAAATAATGTAGGTAATCAATGAAGACGATGTTCAAATTAATGTTTAAGGAAATCTAGAAGAATGTCCAAATGAAACCTGCAAAGAAACAAAACCAAAAAAAAAATGAAAAATGAAAAATGAATACAATAAAATGAAACAAAAAAAAACTAAAGAAAGAAAAAACACAAATGTGAAAAAGAAAAAACTTATTAAAATGAAAGTTATGCATTCCTATGTTCCAACTCTTGCATAAACAAGTAAGGGGGAAATACCAAGCTTGAAGTTTAAAGCAAACATGAACAAGGCAGACATGTAATAAGTAGGCAAGGCAATGATGGCAAAGTAGGCAGGCAACAGTGGTGCACGAAGAAGGCAAACATGCAAGCAATAGGCAAACAAGTAGTGATGGCAAACTAGGTAACTAGGCAACAAGCAAGTGAATGAACATGCAACAAGCAAGTGGGTAGTGATGGCAAAATAGGTGGGCAACGATGGTGATGTAGGCAAACAAGTAGCAAGCAAGTGGGTGCGATGGCGAAACAAGCAAACAAGTAGCAAGTAGGTGGGTGACAATGGCAAAGTAGGCAAACATGCAATAAGTAGGCGGGCATGATTGCAAAGCAGGTAGACAAGCAACAAGTAAGTGGGTAGTGATGGCAAAGCAAGTGGACATGTAACAAGCAGGTGGGTGGACATCACAATGCCAAAATGTCGCATTTACAATTACATTTATGACTATAAAACTAAAAATGCCATTTGTGACTGGCTATGATTACAAAATATTATTTATATAAAATTTATATTTGTGTATATAATAAAATTTTGTACATTTATAAATTAATCTATTAATATTTAAATATATTTTCGAATATTGATTTTACAAAATAACTATTCATTTAAGGTTTATTTATATATCATATACATATGGTTTGTACATGAATTATATAATACACGAATCATATATACAATTGTATAAAACATTATTGTATTATATGTCATTATACATACCATTGGTCAACATAATCAACATATGTCATTATCAGATTGATGTTCAAAATGGATTATAGTCAACATGGTGGAAACAAGTATTGAACCTTGGACCTCCTTGAATTGGCCCAAGGCCTTTGCCATCAACCTACCACATCACATTTGACACATTGTTATCACATAAAAAGTTTATCATGTTCCAATGTTGGAATGTATAAAAATATGAAGTTAAAAATTTAATTTCTTTTCCAATACATATGAATATGAATGATTAAACTTTGGAGCATAATCTACATATGTGGACCAACTTAAAATTCGAATAACAAATTTTGTACATAGAAAATCACTTTTGAATTTTTAAAATTTTAACATATCCATTATGTTTCAATACATGGTAAACTTTAATAAATATGTATAATTTCAATATAATTTTTTGAATATTTTAAATCTATTTTCTAATTTGGAGATATGAATATAATATGATATTATTACTATATTATATGTATATAAAATTATGTATCATATGTATATAATATACATATGCAATGTTATATGTATATAAATATTTACTGAAATAAGTTTAAGGTATATACATAATACAAAAATATTTTTAAAATAAAAATAAAATATAAAATACATAAATATATTTAATAATTTTTTAAGGTCATTTTATATATAAATTTAATATCTTGTAAATTTATGAATCCTAAACCCATAGATAAATTTGGTAAAACTTTGTTAAATTTGGTTTGAATTGCATGAAATTGCTCGAATTATGTTATTTTTGATATTAAAATAGGATATTTATATTAAACTTGGATAGATTAAAGCTAAAGTTCATTAATTTTGTTTAATCTTGGTTAAATTAATATAAATGAAGCTAAAGTAGGTTATTCATGTTATTCTAGTAAAAATAAGATAAAGTTTTTAATATTTTGATAAATTTGGCTAAAACTTGGGTAAGCTTAGTTAAATGAAAATAAATTTTCTAAACTAAATGATTTTGGTTAAACATAGTAAAATTTTATTTAAATTTGATATTATTTTTTGAAATTGATTAAATTTGGTTAGACCTAAGAAAAATTAAGTTAAATTTGGTTATGTATTTGGCTAAACTTTAATAAATTAGGCTAAACTTGGTTAATTTAAAACATTTAGGTCAAACTTTGATACTAAAATTAAATTAGGTTAAATTTGGTGAAATCAAGTTACATGAAAGCACTTAGGCTAAACATGGTTAGTTAAAGTTGGCTAAATTTGAAATTTTTTGGCAAGTAAAGTTTTTTAATATATTTTGTTGGAACAAGGGCCAACTAGGCTAAATTGAATTAATTAATCTAAATTTGGTTAAACTAAATTAAATTAGCTTACATATGTTCAAATATGTTACATTAAGTTAAAATATATGATTATTTATAATAAATTAGGTTATTTAAGATAAACTGTATAAATTACTCAAGGTGAACTAGCCTTAAGTGGGTTGGATTAAGTTTTAAGAAATTAATTTAAATTAAAATAGGTTTAAATTGATTCATACTAAACTAAGTTAAAATATATGAAATTTATAAGTTAAACTAGGAATCATTTAAATTAGATTAAATTAAGGTAAATTGAGTTAAATTACGCTTCTAATACAAATTTGACCATGTTGATATGCATTTTAGTTTTTTCTTAGAAATTTGTTGAAACAAGGTTAAGTAATTACTTTAATATGGTTACATTAGCCGTGTAGTCATATTTGTAGTCATAGACTCATAATTATGACTATAGTTGTCAAAATGATTATGACTTAAGTCCACTTACAATCACGTGACTATTTTGGGCAATAGTTGCAATATGTCATAATCATAGAAATCACATTTTGGCGTAGTGCATGCAACAAGCAAACCGGCGATCGAGGAACATGTGTGAACCGTGAACAAGGCAGAACCGTGGTGATGGAAGTGTTTCAACATTAGTAAGGATTTGATTCCTCAAAATGTGAGTCTTTATTTGGCCACTATCTTGGTGGCATCTATTGCTTTTGGGTTGTTTTTTATTTTTTATTTAGTAAAAAAACATTAATTATTGTGGTGAGTGCAATTTCTTGGCATATTAATAAAAGGCCATGCTATGGGTGTTTGCAGACTACGATGACCTTATATGGATGTCACAATGGTAGTTTTTCATGTATTCATGAGATACAAGAAAATAAATAAAATAAAATTCATTGAAATAATTTTTAAAAGATTCATTTATTTAAAACTATAATAACCAACCTTCCAAGAAAAAAAATCAAATCAAAATCATTGATAGTCAATAAATAATGGACTTTTGAATTTTGCCCACACTTTTTGTCGCACGTGCAAAATTCATGGATATGGATTTTTATCTTACAATGTGTTAGTCTTATGTGTTTGAAACTTTGGGATATGGAATGAATTATGTTTAAGAAACTAAAAATCCATTGAATGAATTAAATGTGATTTTAATTTATTATGTTATGAACTTTTTTAAATCCCAAAAATAATAATAATTTAAAAAGCCCTTTTAAGCATTTAAAAATATTATTTTGAAAATATTTCTTTCGTAATATTTTTTATATGTCTTATAACATCATGATTTGAAATTGGAAATGGAAAAAAAATTACTTTCGTTGTCATTTAAATATTCATATTTTAAGCCAATTTTCAATTACATTAGAAAAGGACTTTGAAAAGGGACTTTAATTTGGCAAAATTGTGACACCCTAATGTGCTTTTGCCCCTATATAAGTCCTTTACACAAGAATATTTCATAAAAAAATATAACAAATGCCCCCAAGGTTTATATTTTTATATTGAATCAAAAAAAAAAACCTATAAAATCAAATAATTACAATTAATTGGTGGTCAAATTGTTCCAAACTATAAAGTTTACCCAATGTTAGAAATTCCACGTAGGACTTCAAATTGTTTTAAAGTGAAGCTTGAAATATTTTTGAGCATAACTTGATTAAATCATTAACAAGGTTTCACACACACAATAATAGGATGTGACATCCATGAATGTTTAAAAACGAATTAATTAATCAAGCAAAAATGTTTAAATATATGGCAATCGAACATTCAATACACTTAGAGAAAACCCCCATATTTGTATTTATGTTTTCAACTCATCCTTAATTACAATTGTAATTGAAAATGAACAATTATAGTTACACCAAAAGAATTGACAAGTATAAGTTAAAAACAACATTACAATTGAAGATGACATCCATGTGTCAACACTGCGACAATAATCATTTTAATTGACAATTACCATGATAATTGAGGGTTGTTTTCAATTGTATTTCATTAATGGATGAACTTCATTCGTTAACATTGCATGATGTCATCAAATTTCAAATTGAAAATTTGAATATGTCACAATTAAGCCCAATAGAGGGTTCAATTAATAGCTTAATGACATGGTGTTTCCACATCCACAAACTACACCATGTGGCACCTAGGTTACACCTAGACTGAAGCCACATGGCACCTAAAGGCTATGTATAAAGCTACACCACCCATGTACCACCTCACTAAAGAAAAATATCCTATTTCATTTTGAATTGAACCTATATTAGTTCGTCCCAAATGACATTTATATATATATATAATGTTTTTGTTATGCTCATAGTGCAATAATTTATATTGTTTACAAGTTTGAAATGATGGCAAACAATATGGGATAAACTTTTGGGAAGGATAAACATTCCTATATACCATACAAAAATTTTCTTAGGTAGTTAAAGTAAGTACATTAATTAGGTAGGCAATTAAAAGGTCAATGCACTAACTATGTAGGAGGTCTAGGTAAATATATACACTAAAATTAAGTCAAAGTAGGAGTATTTACAATATAACTAATATCTCGTTACTTAGTTCCACACTAATTCATGTATGTCATCTATAGGTAACTAGGAAAATAACTACTAATAGCCTAGGTATGTAAGTAACTTACCTTAATTTACATATCTAGGCTATTTATAATCTCCTTAAACCACCTACATACTTAGGTTAAATGTGTATATACATATATATAAGTAGTTTAGTATGGATTTATGTATACCTATGCATATAAGTAACCTAATTTAAGTATACAAGTAGGCTAAAAGGGTTTAAAACAATCTATTTGGATGCAAAAATGTAAATGTGTCATCCATCTGACCTAGTATTCTTTCATCCATCCTAAAATAATATTACCAAAATAGAAGTACAAATGACTTATGATGTAGCCATGTCACTTGGTAGTTGTATGACATTTCATGGTGTCATATTTTCAATCAATGTATGACCATAGGTCAACTAGGAAGTTGTTGATGCCAAAAATATTTTAGAGGTGGCCCCATAGTTGAAGATTACTTTCAACCAAATATCAAATTACATGGGGAGATTGCTTCCATATTATTCTCCATGACATGTAAAAAAATATAGGTTGCAATTTATTGAAATATGTATAATTTATTTACATATAAATAAGGTGCAAATAATTCATTCTAAAAATATATTCATAATATACTTAATATATTTAAAGATATAATCTAAATATCCAATTTTTTTACAACAAACTAAAAAATGCCCTTTTATTTAATGTGATTCTTAAAATATACAACAAGTGACTTCCTTGCTATAAATTAATAGGCAAATCGACTTGGTAATCACATGAAATTTTTGTAAATATTAGAAAATATGGACTTGGAACATAGTTGGAAACAACATGCAATTGAAAAAAAATTAGTTCAAAAAGGGGTATTTTCTCATTATGATAATGTAATTTTATTTTCTTACAATCATCATTTTTTTAAATTGAAATTGATGAATGTTTACAACCTTTTTTTTAAAATTCCATTCACACATAAAAAACATTGGGAAAATCTTTTTTGTAGGGTTTGCAAGGCAACTTCTATCCTTTAATGTCTTTCATATAATAGAGCAAGGATATTATGCCTACCCCTTAAGAGTGGGATGGATGTTATGGCCACAAGTAAGTGTAAGAACCTCCCCCCTCCTACACCTTGTCCCCTCATCATCTATTTACATATAAGTTCATCGTAATGTTTACTTCATGTTTTATGATGGGTAAAGCTCACGAGTGCAAGACATTTGAAAAAAAAGTGTCTAGACTTTGCTATGACCATCTTATGCCACTTGCAATGCCCTCACCTTACTGTTTTACCCTACACATGGTCTTTAGTTATGTATTAAGAAGTTCTTAAAACTAGTTTTTCTTATCTAGAATGATATGTGCATTAGCAATAAAATGAATGCAATTGAATGTGTAAATTGTTATACTTTTACCTAGATTTTAATTCCAATTGCAAGCATATTATTTTTTGAGTTTTAACTAATTTCACATTTTAGTTTGTCTATTGGGTACAATTCAGTGTTTGAGAGAAAAGATTGATTATGGACATTTTAGTTGTCTTTCAATCTCATTTATTCTTGTTATTTGAGGTTCCATTTCATTTTCTCCACCTACTCATCATTTCTTTTTTAAGTGCATACTAATTTCATTTATAATAAAAGATGTTGATTCTTGATGTGTTTGAATAATTACATGGGAATGACAAATTTATGTTAGTTGCGGAAGATGTGGTGTGCAAAGTGCAATTAAAAGTCTATTCATTTCAATATTTATGGAATTATCAATGTTGAAATTTTCATTGCATAATGAATTTTATTAAATAGAGAGTTTCTTTTTTTCTAATGAAAAATAAATTGGCATATTTCAAATCATGTATTGTGACACTTTTAGGATCAAAGACCAATTCATTGAATGATAATCTTTGAGATTTATGAACAATTTTTACTATTGTTAGTTGTAGATGGAATTGGATATTTTAGTTATGACATGTGATTGAGTTTTTCTAATTTTTATTTCTTGATTATTGGTCATATATATTTCTAACATGTGTAAAAATCTTTTATATAAAGACGACTAAATTTTCCTTTTATTATTCTTCCAATGCTAGAATTTTGGAATTTTACTCATATTATTGTCTTATAGGAGTATGTTGTTGCTAGTTTGAAGATTCATAAAGAATTGATCCTATTTCCTTAGTTTATTTTTTGGATGCTTCTAGGGACAAAATATTTCAAACGCTCCTTCCAAATGTGCAAGGCTTTCACTGGTTGCTTCCAAATTTTAGAAGGGACCAAAACCTAATCGTTCTCTAAAGATACAATTTCTTTTCCTTAAGGCTAGATTTCTTTCCAAACCCCTAGCTTTATTTAACATTTTTTTTTCTTTCCAAAAAATTCTATACCAAAAAGAAATTAAATGAAATATTTGTTGAAAAAATAAATGTCAACTAATTACTAAATTCCATCAAAATTTTAAAAATTGAAATTCAAAACTTTTTTATAAAAAGACACCATCTCATAAACATGTCTCCAAATTTCAACTTGGGAATTCAAAAAACCATAGCCAAAGTTCAAGATAGAAAAATACACCATTTATAGAATATAATCTCCAAAGTTCATGTGAGAAATCAAAAACCCATATCCAAAGTTCAAATGTTAAAACCGTTTCAAAATACAAAAAACCTAAAGGCCAATGCTAAAAGTATGAAGTTGTAATTAGGAATACACCTTAAGGGACAAAAAACCATAAGCTCAATGATGAATTTATGAAGCCGTAATTAGAAATACATTTAAGAATACAAAAAACCAAAAACTCAATGATCACATTATGAAGTCATCATAATAATCAAATATTGAAATCCAAAGAAGAAAAATAATCAAGGTGGTAAATTCTTCAAACCTGGAGACCCCAGGTCCACCATGTAATTAATTATAATTGGACAATTTTGCAAGTGGCTGAAAACATGACTGGAATTGGTATTGGAATTAACAACTGAGAGTGGCAGAAAACCGTTAATAGATTCCAACTGCTCTCTGTGTTTGTGAAGCTCGGTCTCAAAATACTGATTCCAGAAATGATCATCAAAAGGCTCATAAGACATTTCTGATTTGTGGACATGTACAACAATTTTGTCATGGGAAAAACCGGTTGCAACATGATCAAAAGCAAAAGCAACTTGTTATGAAACTAAAACATCATTTGTAGTAAACCAATTGGAGTAGGATCAATATATCCAAAAGCTTCAACAGGAATATTATGAAAAGAAGCCAAAACAACATAGATTTGTCCATAATCATAGTCTTGCAAGAAACAAAAATTGAAAAAAATCAAGAAGAAAAATGTAAACAAATTCCAAATTAATGGATTACTCAATAAAAAATAGAAGAAGAATACATATTTTAACCTTTGCATATAAACTTTTCTCCTCCTTGAAAGCCTCATCATAATGAAGTAGACGACCTTCCTTCAACTCGTTGCTAATGATGCGTTGGAAAGCACAATCATGCAAATGCTTGTCCATTCGATTGTACCTAGGAAAAAAAAAGTAAAAAAATAAAATAGAAACATGTCAAGACAAAACCAAAACAAAATTACAAAATTGGAATCAAGTGCAAACTTGGAAAATAAAAACAGAAAACTTGGAAATTTTATTTAAAGAAAAGAAATATTGATTTCATATATGAATTGGAATCTTTATGTCCTGTTGTGACCGAACATGAAGTCAATCAGATTTTTTTCTCATGTGAACACAACAAGTTTTTAGGGTTTTGGTTTTGTTTCGAATGGCCGTCAACTTTCTACATGCTAATGGTGGAAATTATTTCATCATCGTTTGTTAGTGGCTGTAATGACTGTTTCAAGGAGACTTGTGAGCTTGGATAGGAAGCTTTGTTTGTTTGTGTATTATGTGGAACAGATCAATAATAAGCATTGGATGGCTAAGGAAATTGTGGCATTGAATGGAAGTATGGGGAGTAGGACGGTGGAAGGCAGGATAAGATGGAAAATTCGAGAATATTGGAGGTAGGTCTTTCTTCTTTCTTGATTCCATTTTCAAAAGATGATAGGTGGAACTTGTTGAGATTTATAGTTGTTGCATCTGATTTTTGCTACGCCAGTGACTACACTATGGCAAGTGATATGTTCTTGTTAGTAATAGATTTTATAAAGGGTTGATGCTGAGGGTTGATGACAAGCATAAGGAATTCGAGCTGTAGAAATAGGGGCATGTAGAGGGATAAGTATGCATGTTGAACGGGGACCTTGTTTGAACCTCTCTTTAATCCATATAGTAGGGCATGTACCTGAGTGAGTGCTAGAAGCCTTAGTGGGGTGTCCTTGGGTTGGGCAGAACGAAAGTAAAGAGGAACAAAAGTGGGAAATTAATAGAAATCTATCCATAGCTAATTTTTGCACTAATTTTTTTCTTTCTTAAGTGGTTGTAAGTCAACCTAGTATGCATCGCTAATATTTTGGTCCATATCTAGAAATCAAGATGTTTATGAAATTGGGTCAAGTGTTCATCTACATTGTTGCATTTGTAGGAAAAAGGTTAGCAGTTCATATGGATTGACTAAACATTGAGGGTTCTAACCTCAAGCCATACTTCATTAGATTTTGGACTCATAATGTGCGAATTTGTACTTGGCAGTAAACTAATTGCTACCATTATAACAAGTTAGAAGAGATTACCGGGTATGTGCCAATTGGAGATTCACACCAGAATGTTGAATTTTGTTATGATAGAACAATAACACCAAAAGTTTCTAGTAATGCCAGGTTAGTAGTCTCAAAGTTGTAAGTTGGAATTAGTTCCCATGATTTGTATTTCTACTATGAGTTTTTTGTGTCCATAAGGTTTTCTTTAAACACTTTTCTTGTCGCAACCTTAGATTTGGGCTCGCGACCAAGGCAGGGAATTGCAAGGGTGCGGGCCAAAGGGAAGCCCGGGAGTTAAGCCAAAAGGAAGCCCGGGAACTAAAGCAAAAGGAAGCCCGGGAGTTAAGGCAAGAGGAAGCCCGGGAGTCACATCACATACTCCCGAGAGTGTTAGAAAGTGTGAGGGAGTGAGCCCTCACACTCCCAAGGTAACTCCCACTTTGGGAGATGGAGTCCCGGTGGACTCCCGAAACTTCAGAGAGAGATTGCAGGGGTCAAACCTCAATGGATTGTGGCGTTCTTTATATCAATGCAAAGCTCTTGAAACGTAGATATCTAAAATGGGCTCGCATTGCTCATTTGGACATCTGAAACACAAGTTATGGCCAAAAGAAGGGTCGGGAGTCGAATTCCCGGGAG
>Ga0209611_10008031_pt1 | contig 16707 bp, 14 predicted proteins | sample S1TSphgellanicum_3_FD_187693 | JGI IMG/M metagenome (GOLD analysis project Ga0209611, IMG submission 187693) | Host-associated microbial communities from peat moss isolated from Minnesota, USA - S1T2_Fc - Sphagnum magellanicum MG (SPAdes) (version 2) | ecosystem: Host-associated > Plants > Peat...
GCTCCATGTGAAGAAGTGCCCTTGTTTGAGATAGGATCCCCTTGAATTCCATGTGCCAGCATTTGTATGTCCTGTGCATATCGTACTAGCTCTCGGATTTGAACCCGCGGAAGCACTGAACCTTGCTGCATGTTGTTCATTCCCCTTCCATTTGGGGCACCAGAGCCACCACTACAAGCAAGGACTATACGTGAGAGAACACAAGGAGCATCTTTCCAGGCAGCTTGCAGAAGATTACTCCACAGAGGCACCACCACCCCCAGTTTAGGGAACAATTGGAAGTCCTGTTCCGGAGCTTTGAGATGTGCATAATAAGCTTCTATTAAGCGACACAAGAGAAATATTCGCCGATGATTCTGTGTCCAGGTTACAAGCTGCCACCAAACAGGCAGAAGTCTTCAGTTGCTATACTTCATTTTGAAACCCGCATTGAAATATACACACCCCAATGATTTAAACTCTCATTACTTGGGTCACAAGGACTAAACTGCTTCTCATGTTGTACAGGGCAGAGATAAAATTCTAGACCCAATGTGCTAAATACATTTAAGCTTGACTTGCTGGAATCTTCTGTGAATCAATAGAGATAGATAGTTTCTTCCTTTACTTGTATTCCTTACATTGTTAAAATGTCAGAATCCTCAACAGAGAAAACATGTGCTACCTTGGTTTTTCAAGTTTCGGGTTTTAGAGTTCAGGGTTGAATCCATCGTCAAGAATTATTAGGGATTGAACCTTACTATGACTATTAGCCAAATTGGGTGAAAATCAGTACTACTGAATTGCATATCTTGTACTGCGGCAGCTTTTAACCTAAGGTGTCATTAATTGACAACAACGAGAATTTGGCTGACACAGACAAGGCATCAGGATCCCACAATTGTAGGCACTATGTAACCTACAATTAACCATTTTACTGAGAAATATCAAAAGAGTTTGGGAAAGCAGAATGATGTACCCCAGCAGCAATAGCACCAACATTGATTGAAAATGTCTTCCCCAACATTTGCAATCCATCCACAATTTTCTTGTCTGCTTCTTCAAACATGGTTGACCTCAAGTCGCTCATATTTGTAGAGCTGCGGCCTGGTTCAGAAGCACTTTGCTGTTCAATCAGGCCATTGGTTTCTGGATGTTGCAAGTAACTTGTACAGGAAGCCCATTGTGGGTGCTCTTCAAGCAGCTGGGAAATACAGTGTACAGCTAGAGCCTGTCTTAAAGCCTCCTGAATATTGGCAAGAACATCTGGGTTGACCCAATTGTCATGTAAATCATTGTCATGCTCGGAAGACAAGAATCCAGAGGCTTGGACATCAAGCTTTGTCATGGAAAATTTTTGGGTTGGGAGAATTTCTTTATCATCATGGTTGATCGAATTTCTCAGTAGTGAGGGGATACCTCCAGAACTAGCCATCAAAAGCTCCAGTGCTTGTAACTATACACCACAGACAACCCAGCTGATGATGACTCCCTAAGAATTGTAAGTGCTGAGTACAATGACATTCTACTCGTACATCTAGAGCAACCAAGAAACACAAGACGAGCAAATCACACTTGGAGAGGGGGAACCAGATGTCCCAGCCAAAAAAATAAAATTAAAAGTCAAGCAAACAGAAAAGGAACAAGAAGAAAGGCAAAACAATAAATCCAGAAAAGACTAAAACCAAGCACAGGTGCAAGCCCTTCTCAAGCCAATGACTTTCATATTCAAACCTGTCACCCTGAACTGAAGCTCAAAAGTGTGTGGGAACAAAAGTTTTTAAGGTTGGAACTTACAGGAAGACCACACCTTTTAAGAGCCAGGACAGCACGCATGGTGGCACAAGTAACAATGCTTGATGACTCTGCTCCATTTGACCCCGCGCGTACTCGGGGCTTTGATGCCAACAGGATACAGTAGTCCCCGACATCAGGATCCAACCGGGAGGTCCAGCCCACATGGTTGGTATCCATCTTGCTCAGTGGCTGCTGCTGCTGCACATCACCTGTTGTTTCTGTTGAGAATTCTGAATTTATCACTTCTTGCATTGTCTCAACACCTCGTCCTAGTAGCCACTGCACGAAAGTCACAAAAACCCAATTTATTTTTTGTGCGATATATAGCACCAAACAGGAAGGAACCCAGAACCACCATCTCACAGACACACAACACCTTCTGCAAGCAACCAAGCAAACAGACACAAGAGTTGAATTGGGCATGTAAGGTTTAGTATCTCACCTGGGAGAGACTGGCAAGCCAGTAGTCACCAGTTCTCTTTGCAGCAGGCAGTATATGTCTGGTAATAAGATTATGTCCCAGAGGCCCATCTGAGCCCTCAATGAGACGACATACCACAAGCCCTAGTTGTGGGTCACCAAGATTCTTTGTGCAAACTGACACAGCTGAGTTTGCATCTCCACCTAACAAAAAAAAAGCTGCTGCCAGTTCATGACGGTGCTTTCCCATAAGCACATACGCATTTTTTAATGCTGCCGCTTGATGCTTTTCATCCTGTCACATATAGAAAAAAAAGGAAAATCATCAGTTCTGTACATTTTGATGGAGCTCTTAGACCATCTCTCCTATGTAAAATTTTCAGAAAAAAGTTCTCCAGACATGATGAGTAGAGAGAAGGCATGATTGAATTTTTGCAAAACCAGGTCCACTTCTCTTGGCCTGAGATTTTAGGAATACACACAACTGCGTTTCAGAAAAAGGTTAGGAAGTATTGAGAATGAGATTGCTAGAGCTCTGGGCAACTGAAAAGCACACTGACTTCTTTAGAGCAACAACTCCTTTTTTTTCTTGGGAGACTTGCACAGGAGATGGATGAGTTACCTTAAAATCACGAGCTAAGAAGTTGACTAGGGCTTTGTCCCGTTCATCTTTGCTGATTTTAAGAAGGCCAGCCAACAGACTACGGCGTTCCAGAGCTATGTAAAGGAGAGCACTCTCTTTTGGATCTTTGTTCACCAAATACTGTGCCCGCGCCACTTGCTCCATCTGCCCACCTCAATCTCAAATATGTTTAGTACTGTGAAGCATTCTAGATAAAGAAGACAAACCCTGCTGAAAGTATATTGTCCAGGTCTTAGATTTGATGATTTAGGCTCCAGGGTTGTTAGCTCCTACAATGTGAGGTACACTGGTAAACCCTAAACCCTAAACAAAATACTTTGTCAAAAGTATTTTGTTTTTCACCAACAATGCATAATGGTCTGCAGTTCAGGTAACCCCTTTATCTCCACAGCAGTTTCACAACTTGAAGAAACATAATGCTAAAAACATGAAAGGAACACAGGAAACACAAAAGAAGAGCATTGGTTAGGATTTTAACCTTTCTCCGCAAGGGAGTGGCATCAGTGAACCAGAACCCAACTCCTAATGCCCGTAAAGCTGGCCAGGTAGCCTGCTGTGATGCACAAATATCCAACAATGTCTCTTTCGTATCTGATTGTAATGCCCATGCCATTGCCTTTGATTCCACCACTGTGTTTGCAACATCACTCTTAGTTCCTCCTGCCCAGGTGGCACACAGACATGTGTAGCGGTATGCTAACCAAAATCTTCATCCATTAGAAACAGCCACCAAGTTAGTACAGACTATTCTGCAAGAACCCAAGCTGTAAACCCTAAACCCAGTCATATTCCAACAAGAAAGCGGTCCGGGTTGGATCATATTTACCTTTGGCCAGCTTGATCTAGACCTTTACAATCAGCCACATTCCCAAGGCCATCCACCTCAGCCAAGAGATCAACAGCAGCAAGCAAGTCATTCTGTTCCATCCCTGAAAGCCCATCTATCTTAGGGCATTGTTCTAGAATTTGTTTAATAGCATCAAATTCTGGCAGGGAAAGCCCTTCAGCACCACCCGTTCTAATACTCTCTTGGCATTGTGGCTTTGTAGTAATAGCCTCAGTTGGCTGGGCAAACTCATCCAGCCATGAAGTACTGTTTAGAAATGAGTACTTGTCGCTGAAATCAGACAAGGAATAATCCGACACATTTTCTGACAAACTGAAAGCAGATACAGGACTGTGGTCAGTATTTGCCTTCGTTGTCAAAGCCCCTTCCACTTCTAAAAGATCCCTCAGGCTCAAGTGAGGGGGTGCAGATGTCTGAAATGTATGTGCTTGAACTGGCACAAGGGCAGCACTGCTTTCATCACCTGGAATGCTTGGTGTTGCTAGCTTAGCAACCAGGTGATGAGCAAGATGGCGGATAACCACGCGTGCTCGTATCTTGTTTCCTGAAAAGAACCAGGAACCCATGATATATTTCAACACAGCCTAAAAAGACATGAGCCAAATGATTTTCAATGTGAATTTCTCCTTCGACAATGACAGTGGAGAAAAGTGCAGAAAGTCACTGATCTTTTCTATCTCATGTAAGTCTTTTAGCCATGTCAGAATCTCTACCCACATCTACAAGACTCTCTTGAAAAAGGTGAAGGTTCTAATCAAATATGGGCCATACCTTTGAATAAACTCCAAACAATTGCAGTTGGATGGTAGTCAGGTAAGGGATAAGTAAACAACTCTGCAGCTTCCAAAATGGTACAAGGTTCCCGCATCCTGAGCCTAGGTAGTTGCCTTGCCACCACCCCATTGGAGCTGGCCCCCCCATTCACAGAACTCATCAATCCTGACTTAGTTGTTAGCTTTAAATCCATCATTTGATGGTTCCGTTGAGAAGTGGTGGACACCCAAGGACTCAGGGCCAAAAGATTGCCTCTTGAAACCACAATCGGAGAACCTTGTGTGTCCCACAAAAAACTTGTGACATGAAGGGTTGATGATGCTAAACAGACCCAATTGCTAGACCTGGTAGTACATTTATCCCCAGATAAGCAATTGCTCTGTATAAAGATGCGAAAACCACCATCAGTTGCAACGCCCAATAAGGGGATCCCATTCCCAACATCCAGCCAGCTTAATGCAGTCACCTGTCCTGGAACAGAGATCTGAACCTCTAGTCCAAATTTGATGTTGGCAATGTAGCTCTCAGCATCCCAGATTTTGACAATACAACCTTCAATGTTGCTTGCTGAGGCAAATTTTCCACCTGAGCCACTTGATGCAACTTTGCTCACTGGTCCCAAGTGTGCTTTTATACTTCCTACACACTGCCAGAAAATTGGCCTATCCTCCTGGGAACCACTCAGGGAAGCAGCATCTTTGAAGCTTTGAGCTTTGTAGAGTCGAATGGTCCCATCACCACAACCAGTTAATACATCATAAGGGTGAGAGGAGGATCCTGGCATTTCCAATGGAAAGAGTGTCCCCACTGCAGATGCTATACATTTTACATGCTGTTGGCTTGATAAACTAATCGAACCAATAAAATCTTCTCTAGTGTATATTCTAGCATTCTGACTGGCAATGCCAGTATACAGTGTAAACCCTAATTTCTGCAAATGATCTGGTTCAGAATCCAAAAAATCGGCAGATGTGTGACCAGTGGAGTCCTGAATCTCAATTCTTTCTGCTGCCCTTGTCTCCAGGTGATTGGAAGACTCCAAAAGTGAAACCCCTTTTGTACCAGCAGAGCCCATCATCACCTGTAACTCAACAATCCATGAGGCTAAAATTGAGCCCCCTCCCCCTATTCCCAAGACTAGAAACTTGCTCCCAGTATTATCAGGTTGCTGGTCCTCAACCATCGGCACTGGGACAGCACAGATCCCTTCAAGTTCATGGCCATCCCTGAACCCTAACCCTAAACCTTGGAGAGAAAGAAGGTGGTCAGAAATGAATCCAGACTTTCCTTTTAAGGAATTCTTACATATTAGATAACAGTCAATCCTTTGAGAGTGCATCATGACTAAAACAGCCTTGTCTCCAGGAAGTAAAATTGGTGCCCATGCAATGAGGTTGAAGTTTAAAGCTCTTGGAACTATATGAGTATCCAATCGACCCACCAATTTCCAAACTGGCAGATTGACATTTTTAACTGAGACCTGAGGCCTTGAGTACCCAGCAGAGTCCCATAGGAGAACTACCCCTTGAGTATCTAAAGATGCTGCAAGCCCAAGTGAATCGCTAGGATGTATCACTGCCTGAATGACGTCTCCTAAGTGACTGCCTAAAAAGATAACATCTGAGGAAACCCCCCATGTGGACTTACTCACAGTTTTTGGATGCACTGCTGCTGGGCTGGCATTGACAATCCCTGTTTTCACAACACTTCCAGTGCCAATAGCTGACACTGGTGGCCACAGCCGAGACCAACGAAAGAGACTACCTGGAAATGCCTCAAACAAATCCAGAGAAGAAGGTGGCATACCCAAGGTGCTCTCAGGACGTTGCACTATGGCTTTCAAAGCCAAAGGTCCCATGCGTGGGGTGTCAGCATATGGCAAAGAGGGGAGGGAAAGAAGGTCTGCCCCTTGTTGCCATAGGGTCACACGAGGACACCGTGGTGGTGAAGTGTCGTCTAAGCAGTGAAGTGACCACAAAGAAACCACCCCACGAGGACCAACACCCACCAGCCACTCACATGTTGCCACTTCACACGCCTTGATACTCCCATTGCTGGAGCTCTGTCTATGAACATCAGGAGCCATCAGGCCTGAAATACCACCTTCAGGCCGTGTTTCTGAAGCCCAAGTCACAAAGACATCTTGACCTAATATTCCACTCAAGCACCTGTTTACCTCAATCACTGCACTGACAAAAAAGGCTGGCTTCATGTGCCTCCCATCTCCTCTATCAGCATGGCTGCGGGTTGAAGTCGTATTCCTTCTGCTGTCAATCTCCAGCCAAAGCCGTATAGTGCCATCCCTGCATGATGTCAGGAGCACTGCCCGGAAATGATGGAGCTCGTCACTGGAATGCTGACCCTTTGAAGGCCGCCACTGGACCAGTGTGACAGGACGAGGATGTATGAGTTCAATCTCCTCAGCTTCATTACCTTCAACCCACCACCAAACTGCTACCTTTCCTTTCACCATCTTTTTCCCCCCTGCCTCCTTCCTGCTGGGCCCCAAAAATCTGTCTCCAGTTTCAAGTTCCAATTCCTCATCTGCCGTTGCAACCAGGCTATTTGAAGCCCATGAGGCAGACACAAGAGCTTGCGGAACAGAGCTCTGGGCTTCCCATAGACAGTGCCAGGAATCCCTCCTTTGTGCCCACATGGCAACCTTGGTGCCACCCAACAACAACCCATCTCCGGAATCCGTCCATGAACATGCAAGCACTTTAAATTTCTGCTCAAGCACATGACTTTTCTCCCAGGCCAGTGGAATCTCCAAAGACTCTGTCAGGAATAACCAACCACCCCAAAAAAAACTGCGAGCCCCTTAGAATTCAAACCCTAACTCAACCAGGGAGAACAAAACCCTAACAAACCCTTACTACTGGACTGGGTTTTACTTGATTTACAAAAATGCAGAGGATAGAAAAGCACATAAAAGGGTACCTGGAGCTGAATGGGTGGTTGCCAAAGAAGAGGAGGGAGTGGTGGGGGAAAAGAGGTGGACACGACTCCCTGCAGTAGCTGCCAGGTGTCCCACTGATGGACCATTTGCTGGAGCCCATGACACACTGATTACTGGCTCTCTCTCATCATGCTGCACACCTGTCTCCAGCACCTGCAATACCACCAAATCAACTCATTGTCCGGACATGGTTGTCACCGCTAAAGGTGACACATTTCATCCTGCACCTGTGTGAAGCAATTTTCAAAGCCTCACATTTATATTGCAGCGTTGATGACAATATTATGTTGTTATAAAAGGCAAATGACAAAATAGTGAAATTCCTTTGTTTACCTGCTGGAAAAACCGACTTGCTGCAGCTTCTTGTGGGTTGGAGGGTGAGAGGGCAGTGGTAATGACAACAGTGCTGGAAGCTCCATAAGCCAGCCAGCTAGCACCTGCAAAGCTGGGCAACCAACTGGCAGCTTGTGGCCCTCCAGCAGGAACAGCTGAGGTAATGTGTTGGTGGATTGAAAGCTCAACAAGAGGAACCTGTTGAGGCTCCATGACTGCAACCCTTCAGCATAACGATTCTTGATACCACAAAGACTGGCACCTCACAAACTCCCTCCCTCCCTCCACCATGCCCCTCTTGGGTCCTCTTGGAAAATGACTTAAATAAAAGTAGTTGCAGATCATATGCTTGAAATGTCTGAGCAAAACAGCAGCCCTGCAATAGATATTCTCATACCCAAATTAGCGTCTTGGATTCCAGCCTTGCCCCCTGAAAGTACCCCATTGCTCAGACTGAGATACCAGCAAACTAGGGTGAGAGGCATTCAGCCTGAATCATTGAGACTTGTTCCAGAGAATCATCATCCCACACAAATAACATTGCAACTGTAAACAGATTTGGAGATCAAGAGAATGGCGATGAAACCAGCACACTTCCAAGAGTTCCAGAGATCAAGAGATTGCCATTCAACACAGTGCATCCCCTAAATCCTCCTCATCCACAAAATGCACATCTCATGGAGTTCTTGGAGAACCATAGATCCAAAAAGAAACTCAGAACATGCATTGACTATGATGGATATCCCATGATTCTGCTCCCCTAAGAATCAGTTCTACTGCATGTGTGCTTTTTTGCTTTCAAGAGTGTGTGGAGAATTTGAGGGATTTCATGCATAAAGGGAGCTGAGGAGAAGGAAATTCACCTGGTTTTAGTAAAACTCTTGTGTTAATGCTGAATTCTGATCATGCCAAAACTGATCACAATGATATTCAACACCACAGAGAAACAACAATCCAGATTGCTTGATCAAGTCCCCACCCCGAATCAGCAGCTTTTGTCCTTTATGCAAGTCCCGGATTCTCTTGCTGGTAGAATTCCACAAGCTGATTTCCTAAACTGCATCAAAACAAGGGTAAAAAACTTGAGAGGCAATCTCCTCTGCCCTTTTCTCAAACAAAACAAAATTGCAAACGGAAACAGAAATTGCAGACGGACCCATATATCTGTTTTGTAAGAATAAACAAACAACAACAAGCAAAACAATGTGTTCTTATCCCAACCTAACACACTTTTAATCCCACCAGTTCCAAGATCCTAAATGGGTAATGAGGTTCCGCCCACCCACCCATTCCATGAATCCACCTGTGTGTCCCCTCGGCTTCGCTTTTGATATCTTCCTCGAATGATTTTGATGCCAAAACTCATGACGTCTACCTAGAAAATACGAAGTCACTTCACCCATCCCTATCCACGCGATTTCAAGCCTGCCTCGAAAGGCGAGGAAAAAAAAAACCAAAATCAAGGCAGCAGAAGAGACGAAGAAACTGGCACAACCACCACCACCACACCAGGAGGAAGTGCACGCCAAACCCTAACCCTAACCCTAAAGAGCTGCAAGCCAACGAAGGGGTTTATTGCACTCTTCTCTCTCTCTCTCTATCTCGCTCTCTTCCCTTCGCTGACTTCCATAGCTCCGACCGGTACCGCTCGGCAATCTGTTTGCCGCTGTCGGCTTGTCAACTGTGCGGCATCGCCATGGTATGTCTCGTCTCTTTCCGCCTTTCTTTCTTTCTTTCCTTTTTTTCTGTTGGTTCTTGAGCAAATTCTTATGGGTTTTGTGTTGACAATCCTGGTGGTTGCAGGTGAAGTTTACTTCAGACGAGTTGCGGTGGATCATGGACAAAAAACACAACATCGGGAACATGTCTGTGATTGCCCACGTTGATCATGGAAAGGCGGTTTTTTGCCTCTTCACTACCCGAATGGTCTATTGTTGCATTGTTGATTGCAGAGTTATCGATTCTTTGAGGAGATGAGGCATTGATTCTTGTACCCATGTTCTTCAAACCCCTCGCTTGACAGGATGATAGCTTTTCTCTTCTTAAGCTTAGAGTGTCGTTGAGATTCTTGACTTAGTGCCTGCTCATACAAAACAGTGTGGATTTAGGGTTTCATGTTAAAAAAGAAGCCTTTTGGCGTGGGTTTTTGAATCTCTTGTCCAGGGAAATCAACCTTGACGGAATCGCTAGTTGCAGCAGCTGGTATCATTGCACAAGAAGTGGCAGGTGGTGTCCGACTCACAGCTACCTGGGCAGATGAGGCAGAGGGAGGTATCACCATCAAGTCCACTGGGATTTCGTTATACTAGGAGATTTCGGACGCATCTCTGAAGGATTACCATGGAGAGAAAGATGGCAATCACTATCTCATCAACTTGATCGATTCACCTGGTTGTGCAGGTTGTGTACAACCTTATCGAGCAGATCATCAATATCTGTATGAATGATCAGAAGGACAAGCTCTGGCCTATGATGGCTAAACTGGGATGCTCACTCAAGGGAGAGGAGAAGGATCTGATGTCCAAGGCACTGATGAAGTGGGTGATGCAATTGTGGCTTCCTGCCAGCAGTGCCCTTGTTGAGATGATGATTCGTCATTTGCCGTCTCCTGCAACTGCCCAAAAGTACAGGGTGGAGAAGCTGTACAAGGGTCCACTGGATGATCACTATGCAGCAGCCATCAGAAACTGTGACCCTGAGGGTCCTCTCATGCTGTATGTGTCAAAGATGTTTCCTGCCTCTGGCAAGGGTTGGTTCTTTGCCTTTGGACGGGTGTTTGCTGGGAAGGTGGCCATGGGTATGAAGGTCCATATCATGGGGCCCAACAATGTGCCAGGTTGAAAGAAGGATTTGTACACCAAGGGTGTGCAGAGGACTGTGATCTGGATGGGTAGGCATCAGGAATCTGTAGAAGGTGTGCTTGTGGAAACACAGTGGCCATGGTAGGACTGGATCAGTTCATCACCAAGAATGCAACCTTGACTGGTGAGAAGGAAGTTGATGCCCACCCCATTCAGGCTATGAAGTTTTCTGTGTCTCCTGTGGTTGCATGTTGCAGTGCAGTGCAAGGTTGCATCTGACCTGCCAAAGCTTGTGGAAGGTCTCAAGAGGTTGGCCAAATCAGACCCCATGGTTTTGTGTATGATTGAGGAGAGTGGTGAACATGTCATTGCAGGTGCAGGAGAGCTGCATTTGGAAATTTGTCTGAAGGTTTTGCAGGAAGATTTCATGGGTGGTGCTGAAATTATTGTGTCTGACCCAGTTGTTTCCTTTCGTGAGACTGTTGGAGAAATCAGTCCACACAGTGATGAGCAAGTCCCCCAACAAGCACTATCACCTCTATTTTGAGGCAAGGCCCCTGGAGGAGGGACTGGCTGAGGCCATTGATGATGGTCACATTGGTCCCCGTGATGATCCCAAGGTGAGGAGCAAGGTACTGGCAGAGGAGTTTGGGTGGGATATGGATCTCACAAAGAAGATTTGGTGCTTTGGTGCTTTGGGCCAGAGACCACTGGCCCCAACACGGTGGTGGACATGTGTAAGGGAGTCCAGTACCTGAATGAAATCAAGGATTCCATGGTGGGTGCATTCCAGTGGGCAAGTAAGGAGAGTGCATTGGCTTAAGGGAATATGCGTGATACTGCATTTGAGGTTTGTGATGTTGTACTCCATGCTGATGCCATCCATAGGGGTGGTGGTCAGGTAATGCCTACTGCCAGGCGTGTGATGTATGCAGCTCAGCTCACAAAAAGCCTCGCCTTCTAGAACCAGTGTTCCTCGTGGAGATCCAGGCCCCAGAGGGGGCACTAGGTGGCATCTATAGTGTCCTGAATCAGAAGCAGGGCCATGTGTTTGAGGAAAATCCAGCGACCAGGAACACCTTTGTACAACATCAAGGCATACCTTCCCATTATGGAGTCATTTGGTTTCTCAGGTACTCTGCATGCTGCAACATCTGGACAGGCTTTCCCACAGTGCATATTTGATCACTGGGAGATGTTGAACAGTGACCCACATGAAGCAAGCTCACAGGCAGGGATTATTGTCAGCTACATTAGGAAGCGGAAGGGTCTTAAGAACCAGATCACTCCTCTATCAGAATATAAGGACAAGTTATAATTGAATCAGGCTCTTGGCTCACAGTCAAATTGCTTCTCCAATTTTGGAACTCTGAGTTATGTACTAATCATTGTCACAATTAGGTATCTCTCTTTTGGGAATTGCCTGATCACAGCTTTCAGTCATAAAAGGAATTCTCACATTGCAAAAGTGATACTGTCCACATGGAGTGTTTGCAAATAAGGCAAAGTTCATCAATTTTTTGCTTCAGAAACTTGAAAGCTGGGCATTCTGTGGCTTTAATCAACCATTGGCTTTGAAACCCAACTTCAGAAACTTGAAAAAAATGGGCATTCTGCATTTTCATCAAACCATTTGATTTGCTTAATTCATAACTCTTGACCAATCTTCAGGTTTCCATCTCTTGCTTGACTATCTAACAATGACAAGATTCAAAGTTTGCTAAGATACTCTTCTGAGAGCTTTGTTCTGGATTTTCACTGTATTTACTAGATGCATGGTCAGGTGACTGCTTCTACAATGTCCTCTCTCCTGCATTAGTTATATAGAAGAGCAAGCTTCATCAATCTGAAGGAAACATACTCTTCTGAGAGCTTTGTTCTGGATTTTCACTGTATTTACTAGATGCATGGTCAGGTGACACTTCTTCTACAATGTCCTCTCTCCTGCATTAGTTATATAGAAGAGCAAGCTTCATCAATCTGAAGGAAACTCATGTTATTGCCTATTTCAAAAAGGACTCCTCTTATTCTGGTGGTGGGCAGACAGAATGCAGAACTAGTGCAAAACTTGGTTTTTGTGCAAGAGCACCCTTGTTGCATTTGAGGATGGTGTCATCATGCTCACAAATATAGTTTTGTTTTCTGCTTTGAAATATAGAACTTCACTCCATCTCTGTTCCTCAAAACATATTTCATAAAGCATCTGAGAGTACATCTCCACCACCCCCTTAGCATGGGGTTTTCTCCCACTAATAGGATTGAGAGTCCTATTGCACTAACAGCCTCAACAATTCAACAATTGGATCTGTTACTCCACTTCCTTCTAGAATCACCAAACTGTCCTGATTATCAACATGGAAAGGGACACACTATTCTTGCTTTGTCACATAAAGAATTCAGGATTCTCCATGTTACCTCAGGTGCCCTTTTTTCACTTGGCATCCTTGGACAGCAAGTTGTTGTCTGCAATTGGTCTGGCATTGCTCAATGTATCAACCACTGATCCACGCTCAAACACGGCTGCAGCTCCCATTCCTGAACCAATGCACATGGATACAACACCAAATCGACAATCCTTGCCACGCCGCTTCATTTCATGCAAAAGAGTGGCTGTGCAGCGAGCACCAGTGGCACCAAGTGGATGACCTAATGCAATAGCACCTCCATTCACATTGATCTTCTCCTGATCAAGCTCCAATTGCTGAGCACAATATGTGAATTGAGAGGCGAAAGCTTCGTTGATCTCAAACAGGTCAATGTCACTGAGTTCAAGGCCGGCTGCTTGAACTGCCTTGGGTATGGCTACCGCAGGTCCAATTCCCATAACAGCGGGATCCACACCAACAGCAACAAAACTCCTGAATACGCCTAGCACAGGAATACCCTTCTCCAAAGCAACCCTTCGCTTCATGAGCAGCACAGCTGCCGCTCCATCACTGACCTGCGAGGAATTGCCTGCTGTGGTGGAGCCATTCTTCTTGAAGACCGCCTTCAGCTTGGCAAGATCAGCGAGCGTAGTTTGTGGTCGAATGCCATCGTCCACAGCGATTGTGACCTGTTTCTCCTCTCCAGTCTTAGGATCTACAAGCTTGGTATGCACAGGGATGATTTCGTCACGGAATTTACCTCCAGCTGTAGCCGCGGCGGCGCGTTGATGTGAGGTAACCGATGCAGCATCTTGCTGCTTGCGTGCAACACCATAACGCTCTGCCACGTTTTCTGATGTGACGCCCATCGGCAACAAACAATCTTGCGCTCGCTGGTTGCTCTCCACTCTAGGATTCACAGAGCCTTCCCAAGCCATGGGATTGCTTGTCATGGATTCCAAACCAGCTCCGATTCCGATGTCATAGAAACCGGCTTTGATAGCCGCTGCAACGTCAGCCACCGCCTGAAGTCCCGAAGAGCATTGCCTATTGACAGTCCTCACCGGCACCGTTTCTGGAAACCCTGCAAAGAAAGCAGCCATTCGACACTCATTGGCTCGTTGCGCACCAGGAGCCAACACACTCCCGACGACAATATCTCCGACTTCCTGCGCCTTCACACCTGTTGTCTCGACCACCGCCTTCAACACCGGAGCCAACAGATCATCGGGATATGTATCCTTGAATCCCCCTCGCTTGGCCCTACAAATCGCGGTTCGGTACGCCGCTACGATCACCACATCGTCAAGAAAATCCGTCGTCCGTGGATACGGTGCACTATCTCCCGCAGCACAAGGCGACGAACAAACCACCAGATTTGACGACGCAACACCACCGACCGCACTTCTACGAGCAGCAGCTGCCGGATTCAAATGCTCCAACAACACTTGCTGCCGCAAACGCATCTTGTTGTTCTTATTCTCCATCTTTGCTACCACAAAATCGCAAACCAAGAATAAATAAAATCAAAACCTTCTCGCCGTCTCTCTACCGTCTCTCTTCTTCCGTCTCTTCCTCGACGACAAAAACACCAACAAAGAAACAGGAAAGAGCGAGCGCGTTGGCGATGGCGGAGAGAAGAGAAGAGAAGAGGATAGAGGAAGCGCGCAGGGTACGAAGCTTGGACGTGAGAAGAGAGGAAGCGAGCAGGGTTCGAACCTTGGACGTGAGTTACAACAAAGGGGAAAGGGAAAGCGCTGCTTTTTAATAGGGCAGAAGAAGCAGAATTAACTTTGGTATTGGGCAGAGTTAATTTGGATTGGGCAGAGCTAATTTGGTAGTGGGCAGAGGTTAATTTGGATTGGGCAGAGCTAATTTGGTAATGGGCAGAGTTCAATTCGTAATGGGCAGAATTAATTTGGAGTGGACAAAGTTTATTTGGTAATGGGTCAGAGCTTATTTGCTAAGGGGCAGACTTTAATTTGCTAACGGGCAGACTTTAATTTGCTAATGGGTAGAGTTTAATTTGGGAGTGGGCAGAGTTATATTTGGTAAATGTGAACGGTGGGGTTTACCTACGTGTCTTTCTTATCCACAAATTTCTATAATTTTAGTAAAAAACCAACAAAACGGTGGGAAGTTACAGTTGAAGTTACTGGATTTTATTACTGGGGATTTCCTAGGTACTCTCTCTGAGTGTTTAAAATAATAATAATTTTTGAGAATTTGTTTTTAGAACAGCCCCACTTTTATTGACTACAAATTATTTATAGTGTTAATTAGAGCCTAAAGAGAGGCCAGTTTTTTTATTGGCTAAAAAAAATTTTAAAAATTAAATTTGAGTTCCTGGACAGCAGTTTTACTGGCTGTTGAATATTCCTCTCTTTTTTAATTTTAGAATTCGCCAAATTGGAAAAAGTATATATCAAACAAATCGCCATATTTTTACACATTGTTCAAGCAAAGTAGTAGCCAGGATATCAAATTATTTAGTGTTAAAGGCAGGACGTTGTAAGGTAGGACTTACTTCCCCCATCAAACTTCCAAAGCTTATAATTTTGTGCCCTGCATGGTTTTGCATAAAATTGCACAGTTCGTGCTTTGATGTTCTGCATATGTTCTCCAGCTCTTCATGGGATTCAAACCCACTATCAAATAATAATAATAATCATAATATCAATAATAACAATTTTTAAAAAAAGAAGAAGAGAGGATTTAGTTACTAACATTACCTTACCACCTTGGTAGCTTTCACATTTATTTTATTTTATTTTAGAAATGTTCAAATCTTCACAAAATAATTTTGAATTACAAAATATTGTGAAAGAAAATATTGAATATTCAGGGTTTTTTTCTTTTGAAATGAAATTTTCATGGGGACAAGATTTTGCTTTGGAGCGGATTCTTAAGTTTTCCATTTTCCTAATTGTGAAAGAAAATAGTAAGGCACTGCCTAGATTTTTCCTTTGTATTTTCAGCTCCCTTACCTGCCTAAAAAAACCTGTTTTCAGCAAGTGGGATCACCCAGGAAAGGAACTGAGTACAAGCCCTTCTGTGATTTTCGACCTTTTTCCTCAGCCTACCGGCCTCAGGCACAGATCTTCAATCATGGAAGGGCCTGTAGTGAGGCCCGTCTCCTAAACCCTTTTCATTTTGATTTGTCTTTGAGACGGCCTCAAGTGAGGGTCTTACAAGAAACAGGCGAATGGGCGGCTATCCCCTTGCACGGACTTTTTTTGCCCTGGCACGGACATTTTTTATGTCATAGTCTTCAAGTGTTAGACTACACTTTACGATTTCTGGAACATAAGTTTATGGTCACGTGACGATTAAGCAACAACAACTAAGAACCCCCAAGTCCGAACCCAAAAAAAAAGGCAAAAACCCAAAGTGGGGTCATAAAGGTGCAAAAAGGAACAAATTACGCCCAAGAGCTCCCCAGCACCCACCAATCACAAGCAAGAAACGTATGGAAAAACATATCGTAAAATGTTTTTCAACTTCTTTTGACGAACGGCTTTTAGAACGGTTGGTCACCCAGTGCCCATTATTTCTAGAACCTCGTGGGGCACTTGGTGGGTGCGGGCGGGTTGGACACCCACCAAAGTAGTGGGTGACCCACCATACCCTGGATAGGAGTAGTGGGTGACCTACCATCATACCCGGGACATGATAGGGAATTTGGGAACACAATTCCGAGTCTAGGGTATCTGGTCGAATTTAGGGTAAGGTATTGGATATCAACCTATCGGTTAGCAATTTCAAAGAGAACAACCAACCAATAGAGA
>Ga0209611_10008032_pt1 | contig 16704 bp, 13 predicted proteins | sample S1TSphgellanicum_3_FD_187693 | JGI IMG/M metagenome (GOLD analysis project Ga0209611, IMG submission 187693) | Host-associated microbial communities from peat moss isolated from Minnesota, USA - S1T2_Fc - Sphagnum magellanicum MG (SPAdes) (version 2) | ecosystem: Host-associated > Plants > Peat...
AGACCGTCGAAGTAGCAGCAACGAGGCAGAACAGTTGTAGGTGGAAGGGCAAGAAGAAGTGATAAGAAAACAAAAGAACAAGACGCTAAGAGGAGAGGCAAGGAGGCAGAATTTTGCGGGAATTATTGGTGTGGAGGAAGAGAAGATAGTATCTCAGAGAGAGAGAGAGAGAGGGGGGCGGGGTGAATACAAGAAGCTTGCGGAAAAGGAAGGAGAAGATGCGAAAACGGGAGAGGGAGAATCCTTGTTTTGTCTGCGGGCATTACCATAAGTTTGAGGATGGAGAAGTTTGCGGTATCTGTGGACACCGTCAAAAAGAAGCGACCGAAAAGGGGCCGCAGCAAAGCGCTTTTTCTAATGAGATTTTGCCGCAGTTTCTGTATCTTGGTAGCTATGACAATGCATCGCGCGCTGAGCTTTTGAAAGCTCAGGGAATTTCGCGTATCCTCAATGTACACACACACACACATGCATGCATGATGATGCTTTGTTCCTGAAGGCTTTGCGTTGCTTTCAGATAGGTCATGAAAATTAATTGTTTATACAGAGAGATGTGCTCTATGCTTTTTTCTTTTTCGCTGGTAAGAATTTGACGTTCTCTTGGAGAAAAGATTGAAGCCAATATTGAGGATGTTGCTATTTTGTTTCTAGGTCTTTGTTTTTGAAAGAAGGTACTGTTTTGAAAGAGGTCAATTGAATCTTTTTCTTCTTGGATTTGCAGACTGTGCCGGCATGCCAGAATCTGTACAAAAATTCATTTATATATCATTCTCTCAAGGAAGACAAGATGCTACCATTTGATGAATGTCTGGAATTCATAGGTGAGTCACTAATTTGACTTCCCGATTGAGTTGTGAAGATTTATTTACCTGTGGTCATCTCATCAGGAAGTGAGCTCTGGAGTTGGTTGCCCTCATAACTTCTTGCTTGAGGGATGACCTAAAATCACACTCCATCATGGTTACTGGGGTTTGTTACCTAGGACTTTCAGCTGCAATCGGTGGGATTTTGTTCAGGATTTTGCTATCAGCTGTGACCAAATAATTAGAAGTTAGGTTTGTGGGGTCATTGATGAGTCAAGAATTTAAGCCATGCAGTTGAAACCACCTGCTTAAACCTGCATAGTGGCTACAGTAGAACCTCTTGGTTTGGAATGGTCATGTCTGTGCAGTTGAATTGCTCATCATAGATCTTCTTCACAGGCTGACAGGTCTTGATAGGCCAAGCTTGCTGCAACTGCCAACTTTAGGTTATGAAATATTGGACTGAGAATAGGTCAATCTATGCTGCATGGCAGCAGCTCCATGTTTGGCAATGCTGGAGAGTGTGACATGGGCACTCCTAATATGCTGTTTCAAACCTGTGAATGAATGCATCTTAATTGACATCAGTCTACAGATTAGGAGCCCTCTCAAAGTAGGGCATGAATTCTGCAGACTGATGTTTGCATTTGAGTAGTGTAGAGAAGGTGTTTGAGAACTGGAGGGGCCATTCCTTTTATTGGGTTGATTTGGTGCCTTGATTGGTCTTAAGTTACTGTATCATAGTATTCTCATAGTTTTTTTAACAGTCTTCCAACAGTAACTTCTTATGCACTCCAAGATGGGTTTCAATCTTGTCAGTCCCTTCTTATTTTTCACTGGTTGCAGAGTAGTGTGTGGGTGAGTAAAGTCTAGGTATTCACAGTTATGAGTTCTTTTGAGATTGAGCTGTCACTGTTTGCTGGCTTCAATTGGTCAAAAGGAACACCTGATTGGGCACTGTTTCCTGCATTTCTGCTAGCCTGGCATATTTTGGAGCAGTATCTCATGACAAAGACAGTGTGCTTGTTCACCAGAGCAAACTAGGAGAGACAACGCTCGGGTACTGGTGCATTGCATGTCAGGACAGAATCGGTCTGTTCTTTTCCACTCCCTCTGTCTATTTTGGTTTTGATCTTAAGGAACACACCATGATGAAACAACTGAAATCTGGTGGGGTAGGCAGCAGGTGTATGTCTAGACTAGATTTAAGTTACACCTTAGGTCAGTGGGGTTGAGATAAGAGCCTCTGCAGTCTGTACAGCAAATCATGGGCTGCTTCTCACTAATACTTCTCAACCTGTTAAAATACAATGCCCCTGAAGCAACAAAGGGTTGGTCTCATACACTTAGTGCATCATTTGTGAGCAATCTTGACCATTGCTGGAGGTATCTCTTTGTTGAGTCTTGAAATGTTTATACCTCTGCAGACATCAATAGTAAGCCTTCAAACCAAAACTGATCACTTAAAACTCTGAAAACTCTTTTAGGTGCTGGGAAGATTCAAAATTTTGTATTGGTTGTTGCACCATTAGCATTCTGGCATGGTTAATTGATTCATTTATGAGAGTATAAAGTTGAGTTCAGGTCGCCAGCAGTGGTTATAGCATATTTGATGCGCCATAAAGGGTGGCAACTTCACCAGAGCTACCAGTGGGTGAAAGACCGTCGGCCATCCATCAACTTAACTCCAGGTCTGCCTCACACATTTTTATCTACCTTACAGAAGATCAAGTGTGTTGTCTTTTTGGTTTGATCTGGTTGCTGACATCACATGAGTTCATTAGAGCATTTTGTCTGGGTTATCATCAGCTTAGTTTCCATTTTCAGGTTAAACAGTCCAGATTGTAGCTGTACCAATACAGCTTTTGTATTCCATAGTCAATATGAAGCAATCTATGGTAGGGGCTAACTCCTGGAATTAGGTCTCCTTTGGGCTTGTTCCTTAGCATTTTATATTCAGGTTAGAGTTGGAAGAAATTGTTACATCCTGGAATCATGGTGTGTGGATGACTGTGTGTGTGTGTAGCGGTGGAAAAACAACTGCAGGAGTACGAGATTGAAGTGTTTGGTAACACTGCCACTGCAAATGCTCCAATTCTGAATACTCCAGGGATGGTTTCGTTTGGTTTTGGTTACCCAACTCCTCCTCCTCAGGCAGAACTGCCCATGTTCACATCACAGCCAGACCCTTCAACTTCCCTGACCTCACCATCCTTCTTCAATGGGCCAGGGAGGAGTGATTCAGTAGCATTGAATACTAATTTTGTCTTTGGAGCAGTGAGACAAGAACAGCCAGTAGCAAGAGCAGCCATGGACCATAGCATGGATAGTTCTTGATTCTTCCTAACTGCTCTGTGCATGCCAAACAACTGTGTATAGCTAACCTCAGCTCTCTCATCTCTGCAAAGTGTCAAATCATTCTTGTGGGAAATTCCATTGGAGTGGCTTGGGCATAGGACACCTGTAAGTTTTTCCACAGAAGGGTATTTACACTTCCTCATCTGTGGCAGTTGGTGAATGATTTCTCACTGTGGTCCCCAATTAGTTACAGACAGGCAGAGCCTATTTTCATTCCAGATAAGCCCACTTGATTGAGAGCAGCTTCTTGAAGACAACAGCTGCTGGCCCTAGAAGTTCCTTTACTTGTATTAATACTGCTGGCCCTAGAAGTACCCCTAAAATTTGGTCTTTGGTTGTGAGGACAATCTATAAGCCCTCATGCGTAGTTGCCCCTCTCCAGCTAGAATTTCGACTAAACATGGTGGGAAGAGGTTATTTAGATCTGATTTTTAGCCAGAATGTAGGTAGCTGACATCAGTTCATCTTGCATCTGCATTGTGCAATGCAATAGACTGCTAGCATTGTTGCCAAGAGCACTTTTTGTGTTCAAAACTAGGTCATTCTTTGCTTTAGCGATGTTCCTGTAAACTCTGGTTTCTTGGTAATGTGTACTCAATACCTCAATGATGCACTGATGGTTGCCAAGTTTCAAGACCTGGGAGTTTGTGGGTGTATGCTGACCAATTACATCATGAGTGCTTCTTTGCTTGGTTGCTTTCTGGTTATCACTTTGTCTCACTGTTGAGTCCTGAGATGCAGACTTAGTCTGCTGATCTGGTCAAGGTGATAAACGTGCCATCTATCTATGCCAGCCAGGTTTACTGTGAGTACAACTGGAGCTTGTGGTCATGGTTGAGGGTCATAATTCAGTTAAAAGTTCATAGCAAGTTAGTAGTGATTGGATTCTATTTTGTTTGAAAAATGCACTGCTGTCATTTGCTATCTTGTGAGTATTGGAATATGTTTTGACGATTGCAGTGGTTTTTCACAGTGGGTTGAAGGAAATGCAGGCTTGAGGTTATTCTGTTAGCCCTAACAGGATATGAAGTGTAATCTAGCATGTTGTGATCTGGCCAGATCGCCTTGTTCTTTGATCCTAGAGCAAGTGGAGGAAAGGTACAAGCTTTCAGAGTTGTGATTCATGAGATTGGAAATTTTGTCATAACAAAGCATATAAAAGTATCAGGTTTAATTCATTGGGTGTAAATAACTCATGTTTATATCTTTGATGTGGAAGGAATTGTTTTGATGATATGGGATACGAAATGGATGTTGTTTATTGTTTACAGTAATGTGATGAAATGTTGGGACATGGACTGTTTTACGTGGATGATGGTAGCCAAATGGTTGATTTTGTTGGTGTTGATGGAAGTTATGTGTGCGTGAAAGAGAATTAATCGAATGGGGCATGGTTAGGAGCCTATTTGTTCATTCATAATTAATGACAGCTCTCGAGGGTGGGTTATATGTGAGGGACCTTGATGGCCTTGTAGAAACTCTATCTTACTTGCTTTTAATGCTCTTGCTTGTATTGCTCTCTGGTATTTATTTCTATTTCATACTAATTTGTTGGGGGTACCTCACAAGTCCAACTTTTTTTTTTTTTTTTTGCAATGAGCCAATTTGATTGTCCCATTGCAAAAAAAAGTTGAAACTATGGAGGCTTTCCAAAATAGAAGATTCTATGGAAAGATGGAGTGCCTCCCCCTTGGGCCCACCTAAATAGGTGAGAAGGGGAGAACTTTGGGCAAAGCATGTATATATGAAGGAAGGTAGTTTGTTTTGTTTTGTAGTTATGAGATCCACTGAACTGGGTTGCTTCAGATCTTGTTCTTGGTGTCTTTGGAAAGCTCTCGACGAGCAGGGGTGCAGGGCTTGGTTCCATGACATTTGGACTTGAGGTGCAAAAGTTCTTGAATATTGACTGATTTCTTCACTGAAAATTAAATTAAATCATAGCTGAAAATTTTGGAGGAATTGGAATGTGCCTTTGGTGTTGTTGGAAAGATCTTGATGAACAGGATTTAATGGAATTTATTTGGTAAGATTTGGATACAGAATGTGGGAGATATTGATTTTTAAGTGATTTCTGCTTCTGAAAATTCAAATAAATTCCAAAAACCCAGGTTTTGGAAGGAAAAATCAGTTGAGAACGTGGTAACACTTGAAGGCTTAACATTCAATTCAAGCATGATTACCTTTCATATTTGGCTGTTCAAAAAATCAATACACATTGCAAAACAATGTTCACATGTTGAGTTACCCTATTTTGTAATGGGTTCACACTTGGGCCAAATGGCACATGCCACACTAGTATGGGATTAAAGTGAGGTGCTATTGGGGACACCTTTGGGAAACACATTAAGAACTTAGGGAACATATTGGAAACCTAATGGGAATCCATTGGGAACATGTTGGGAACAAAGGAAAAATGAAAAAAATCCTCCCCCATCCAAAACTTAAAAGAAAATAAATCAAGGCACTTTGAGGGCATGTTGAACCTTCTCATTGGTTGCATGAAAGTTCTATTTCCAAAATTGTTTGTCACCATTTTTGGCATGTACTAATACCCCCCTTAGAAAGGGAGTGTATTTATTTATTTATTTTTGTTAATAATGAAGGCCATGAAAGATTGTATTGTAATATAATGTAATTATTTAATGCATCTTCATAATTGATTTGGGTCGATTGTTCAAGAAGCGTTATATATATAGGATTTTCATGTCCTTAATACCTGCTTGTCATTTAAGTCATCTAGTGTCATTAAAAAGGAGGGGGAGAAGTGATTGTTCTCTTCCATTGTTTTAGACAATCATGAAGAAGTTCAAATCTTAAACCACATTTGTTACACTTTACTTGATACCCAAGAATGAAAACAACATTAATGACCTAACTAGCCATTTGTAGCATTTTCTTGTGATACCTAATTAGTGTTTTTTTTTTCATTTTTTTGAAAGGGCATCATTGGCACATTGCAAAAATACTCAAACTTTGCACTTGCAAAATGTAGTAACAAAAACCATGTATTTGTGCTTGCTAATGCTACACAATACTAGCAAGGTGTAAGCAAGGTAAAATAAACAACTTGATTACCTTGTGAAAATTGGAACAAGTAGATTTAAAATATCAACAAACCCATTATAGAATTGTGGAACATTGAATGTTTTCATTTCAATGATTAAATATAATATATGGTTACACTAATGTGCATTGGTTTTCATATTTCAAATTTTAAAAGTAGGCTTTAAGCAGGTTTTTCAAAATATAAGAAGGTTTTGACGTCTACTTTTTACTATAGGCTTTTGGTTTCAAGTAGGTGAAAGTAGGTTCTTACAAAAAAGAAATAGATTTTTTTTTTGATGACTTGTCAAAACATATGTTGATTTTCATTTCCTAACTTATGACATATCAATTTCATTAGTTTTTATAACCAAAAAGTAGGTTTGAACATGTATTTTTCAATCAATTTCAAATGTATTTTTTATATATTTAAAAAATTCATTTACTTTTATTTTTTAAAAATTAGATTATTATGAACTTAATAGAGCAAACTAATGCTACTTGACACATATTTTCACCTAATTTGATGCTATTTTATGGTAGTTATACAAGTAATGCAAGGTTAAAGTGGAAATTTTTACTTTTTTTGTATACTATATCTTGCTCTGACCTAGCAATACTACACAACAATAAACTAACATTAATGCCATATTTCTAGCCAAATACTCTTTTCCATACCACAATTTTTCCTTTCCCCATTCCTTGATTGCTATGTAGAAGGGGAAAGTTTTCAACTTATAAATTTTTTTTTCATACATCCGAACCACCAAGTCCAAATGTGTGGTCAAGTGATTGTGAAGCTTGGACTTCATGAAATTGACTGTGGACAAAGTCTTCTCATCTTTTACACACCCAACAACCATGACAGTGGTAATCTCCACTAGCTTCAAAAACTCTGACAACTTTTGAACCACAATGACATTTACATTTGTAGCCAATTATGCCCACATTTTAGTTATAGGGTTGCAATCAAGTGGCAGATGTAGGGCACCATGACTATTGTTCTTCATGGTTATGATAAAAAAAGAAGCTTGTTGGTCAAGTAATGCACCATCCAGCAAACCAACAACCAAAGTAGCATTTAGGCTTTTTGATTTGGGGTGACAAAATTTTGTTTTCAAAACTGCTAAGTGCCCAACAAAAGTGACCTCTACATTAGTTGGTTCCCAATATTGGGGATAAATAATCTTGGTTGCATTCATGAGGTCATGGGTAGGGAAGCGCCTTAGAAGTTTTTTGATCAACTCAAGAGTTGCACATGTACATTGGTCTTTTACAGATTGCACAACAATCTCCTAGTCATCTTTTAGTCACCATAAACACTACACCAGTAGTGGCACATGTCTTATGCAACATGAACAAATGGCCATTGAATTGAAATGCTGCATATTCAACATTAGTTAGTGGCTCCAAATACCAGACCACATGTAAAAACATCACAAACATTTTGCACCAAGTCATTGAACATGGAAAACTGGGGATGATCATACCTCTTCAATGGGTCTACATACATAGCATATAGATCACTAGTACACAAAATGATAGAGGTCACCAAGTTGCAAAAAAGGTATCCCTACCCTAGGCTAGCTTGGATAAACTTTGAACTACCTCTAACATGGGCAATACACAAGTTAATCACAAGACAATGTCACAATCACACAAGAGCTCGTAGTTGTTTTTGGCAGATGCATTCCTAGCCATCAACACCTATCTTGACAACAAAACTTTTATATTTAGTTAGAACACGCTTGTTGGGTGCAAGCATACTAATCCACCATATTTTAACATTGTAAAGGATTTTTAATCCTTTTGTTTACAATACTTTTTCCAACTTCACATGCTCCAACTGCCTCTTAGGAGAATGAGAAAAATACACATACATGCCTTGTAGCAAGCCCTCAATTTTTGCAACCAGTGTGGTAGGGAAGAAAAGGATTGCATAGCTAGGTGCCATGCAATGGATACCGGTGACAAATGGTGCATGTTTTTCAATGAGTTGCATTGTCACCCCTGTTTTCAATCCCTAAAAAACAATAACAACATCCACACCAAAAGAAACTAATTTTGCTACTAAGTCCTCGTTAGATAATCCACCAACAATAGTTATAAAATTCACAAGCATGGTAGTTAGGTTGTCAGACCCACCTCTTTTAGTGACTTGTTGCAAATTTAAGAGTATGGATACCTTGTGCCAATTTTGAACCACATAACAATGGATTGATATCTAGCTTTGGTTATCCACTATTATGAGTTCATCACAACTCAGGGATGTAATTCCCACATTTTGAATGGCATGTTTAATTGCAGCCAAAACAACATTGTGCACAGTGTCTACCATTCCCCACCCACAAAGCAAATATTAGTGACAATGATAGTGGTCCAAGGGGATTAAAAAAGAATATGCATAAGGTACAATGCACAATTTTTTTTCCAATAATGGAATTAAATAAATACCTATCATTCCCCAGCCATTAGAATCAGTCCAATGCATATTCGAAATCTTTTCAACCTTAATAAATTGAAAAAAATCTTGCATGCATTCATAATCTATTAGGGCCCTGCCTTGTTGCAAAAGATGGAAAACAATAACAAACTAAAGCTATTTTTTCTTTTTCTCAGCCCTCTCTGCATTCAGCACTTGCTCAAGGACAGAATCAAGACTTGTAATGCCATAGATGTGTTCATTTTTTGCATGTTGGCTATGAGGATTGGTGTAATATTCACCTACCTTCAACCCTACTTTTGCATGTTTGCACCTTTTTTTTCCACTATGCTTGTAAAGCCCATCTAACTTGGGAATTAATAACTTCTCCCTCCACTCCACATTAGTGCAAATCCCCCATCGCACATGGTGCATTCTTCCATCTCCCCCCATAATAAGCCTCTACCCATGGGAATTTGGTAGCCCAAGTGTCCTTAAAATGCCTTTGGACTTACCACTCAGGTTTCCTCTTTTTGGAAGGTTACACATTAAGGAGTTCAGACCTAAGCTCATCAATGTCAATAATAGTTGTATTTGAACTTGGGCAACAACTTGTGGATTAGATGTTGTTGCCACATTTTCAACATATAGCATGTTTTGTGTTGTTGATTTTAGGGCCGGAGCTAAACCCAATGTGGCAAACCCACCATTTCTAAAAAAAAAGAAGCGAAATTTGAAAATTTTCAAGTTTTTTCAAGGTGCCATGGATCCAACAAATTGTAACCACAAAACTAACAAACAATAACATTGTAGCAATAGTTCTTGCAAACAATCTGAAAACAAAAACTTGATGAGATTAACATTCAATATATGGGGGCACCCTTGGCAAGGTAAATGGAATTCATGAAGGACATAAAAAACCCTTATTTTCATCAAACACATTATTGAAAACTAGACCTAAAAGGATGAATGCATACATAAGACTTTAAAAGATCTTCAGAACACATAAAGAAAAGGAAAACATAATATAGAATCTTTGTTATGGTTTGTGATTATTTTGATATGTGGCTCCAAATTAAAATTGGCAATGTCTATTGAACATACCCTACAAAATTTGCATGAAAATCATGATTAGTGTTTAGAACATGTCAACAATTCAAATTAGCATGGCAAGATCTTGGAATTTTACAATTACAATAGATTTCCAAGATACAACATACCTTATAGATGCCACTAAATAGAAGATAAAATGCGGTAAAATTAGTATCAACGTATAAATTTCAACAAACACTAACTGTTGGAAGAGCCTTAGATTGGAGCAAATTATTACATTGTGGATGGGGTTTCTTATGACCTTCCTGCATGCCATGCACCTACTTAGAAAGACCATCCATTCTTACAAACCTCAAAATTGGAAGTCAATAATTAAAAATCAATTAGTTCACTTTTGTTTAAGTAATAACTTCAACCTGAAAATAATAATTAGTGACATCATAAACTTCTTAGTGTCATTCACATGTGTTAGACATGTAATAAACTGAATAAATTCTCTTAAGGATACTAGCAAATGTCATGTTGCACTAGGATTGGGTTTTTAAACTTACACATGATGAGAACCTCAATTCTCAATAGAATTATAAACAAAGGTTGTATTCTTGGTAGCTCATAGAAACTAATGGAGATCTACCTTAGGATCTCAAAAAGGTCATGGGTTCAAACCCAATGGTCTGTAGCCGAAACTTTTGTCAGCCTTCTATTAATGAATTTGACTTCGAGGTGCCAACTACTTGACATGTCAAGATTGTTGTTGTGCTTAAAATAATAACAATAATAATAATAAATGACAACCATTTTCCATGGGAAACATGTAATGAAAGGGAGAATGTAAAATGTCCATGATGTAAAAATGCAAAGTTTGTGGGTGCAGTAATGAATAGTTCAATATTATCCTTGAAGCAATCATGTGAAGAATTCCAGTCTAGTTGCCCAATTAAATCATAACTGGATTAGTTTTAAACTAGATTAATATTATTAACTATGTTTTAACTCACAACCATTTTGTGTGTGAATTAAGTTTGAAATATTTTGTGGATTGGGTATAGAACTTTAAAATCATGTTTTCAAATTTTTTTTGATGATTTGAAATTCTAAAAAATATAATGTTGTTTTTTCATAAGTTTTTTGTGTGTGTCATATGTAAGTTTTGTTTGTGCACATTGTTATGTAAATTTTATTATGTATTTTGGACTTGGATTCTTATTTCTTGTAAGTGACTAGATTCTTTGAATCACCAAAAGTTATTTGAAGCTACAAATCTTAGGTTTTATATCCAATCCCCAAAATATTCAAAATTCAATTCACACATCAATTAGTTATCGAGCTAAAACTAATTTAACTATATTACTTTAATTTAGGATTAATCTAATTACGACTTAATTAAATAGTTAAATTAACATTCCTAGTTAAATGGTTTTGTTTTTAATGCATTGAATAGACTTAAGTTTAACATATTTGTTTAATGCACTAAAAGAAAAAATAATTTTTGATCGGTATTTCTTCCAGTGGTGATATAAAACATCCCATATGTCATCTTCTAAAACATTAATCACAAATCAACATAATGACTATCCCTAAAAATTGTACACAATATACATTATAAATCATGTAAGATGACAACCAAAGATGGGTCAATTTGGTTATCCACATCAAAAAGTAACACCTTCCACATATTCAAAATAACACATTTCAGAATCACATCTAAAATAGTTAGTGTTGTCTATTGTAAGTTGATGTAACTTCCTAACTCAAATTACAAACTTGAAGCCATAACCACCTCCTTGAATAATGGCATAATATAATATATCTCAATGTTGAACAATTATCAAATTTTCCATAGCCATTGACATTACATGTTGGAATAGGCTATTTGTTGCTCACATGTTTGAAGTCACATATTTGCATCATTCAAAATGATTATTGCCATCACAGTTCATTTGATAATTTGGGCTCACATCCAAGTAATAGAAAACACAATGAGAATGATGCCAAAAAAATCTACCAAATCATCAACCAATCCTATACCAAATATTTAACCATGGTAGTTGAAAATCTTAGTTTTTAGTATGGTTTTTTGGAAACCCATACTTTCACAAACTTTGCTTCACCATTTACACCATTTGTTCAATTAATTTGTCTACTTTAAAAATGGTCTTGTGAAGTTGTACAATGATTGATCAATGTTTTGTCCCATAACTCTTGGAATTTACCATAGAATTTTGTACCTTGGTCAATAAGTACTTCACTTGGAATTCCAAACTTGTTGAACACATTGTCCAAAAATGCATAAATAGTTTTTTCATTGATGCGATACAATAATGGCACCAAATCTAGCCATTTTGAGAAATGTTCGATCATAATTCCAAAACATACCAATTATGTTGCATTGTCAAATTCAATGGTTTAGCAAAACACAAACTGCATTAATAACCAAACCCCATGATGGGTAATGTTGTAGATGAAGTGTATGCATTTTGAATATAATCACATTTGGTCATTACCATACATTTAAAAACAAGTTGTTGAACCTATCGTTACATTCCTTGCCATTACTATTGTGACTAAAGTAAGTTATAAGTTCATCAAACCCCAAAGTGTCCCAATTTTCATGAACATGTCATACAAGGCCTTCATATTGTTTTGGGTGCGACACAATTTGCACTTGTTCATTCGTCCACACCCATAGGAGGGAATTACCTTCCCATTTAAATTGTTTGGCCATATGCATGATCTAATCACACTCCTTGGGTGTCAATCTAAGCATGATTTCACTCACTTGCAAATATGTGATAATAGGTGCATCCTCATGTATGTTTAGGGCAATTTTTCCCTCTAATTAAATGTCCACACCATGGGAATCTTTGTTACCTAAGTTTTATTGAGAATCCCTAAAACACCCCAATATGATACATAAGTATGTTGAGGCATGCCATCTTAATACCACTTACAAATCTACATGTTTATGCCATCAAGATTGAATGATATTTTCCTCATTGGAATTTGGATTTTGATTTAATCCATTAAGATCCTTATTGACCTTACTAGCTTTATGAATTATGTTAAAGTTGTATTCTTGCAAGATAAGTGTCCAATGTGCAAAGCTTCCTATGAATTAATTTGGTTCCATCAAGAATTTCATAGTCTAATGATTTGGAACCAATGTAAATGAACTATCATAAAGATAACACATGAATGATGAAACCACCCAAACAACATTGAGGCATTCCCTTTCATGCGAATTGTACTTTGATTTTATCTTATTGTTGGATTGATTGGTGTATGCCACCACAAATTTTCAACCTTCATTGTCAAGTTGGATAAACACAATTTCCAACCCTAAATTATTTCAATCAATGTGTAATTAAAAGGTCATTTTCATATGGGGTGGTCAGAAAATGGGAGCTAAAATGAACAAATAGACTTTCAACTTTTGAAAGACTTGTTATTATGCCTCACTCAAAATGTGTTGTTTGTTGATCTTCATCAACCAAGTCATAAGTTTGGTAGTGCTATTAAATTCTTTGATGATTCTTTAGTAATAATTACACAAGCTTAAAAAAACTCATAATCAATTAACATGTAATAGTTAAAAATTGTGTGAAATGGCTTTAATCTTGGCTTTTTGAGTCCCCAATCCACCTAGATAAATCGTATGACTTAAGTATTTGAATATTTTGACACTTGCCAAAATGCAACTTAAGGATATGCTCCTTAAGTTAATTAGACATCTTTCACAAATGATGCATGTGATCCCTTGGAATTAAACTAAAGCAGTTGGCTCCTTGGAAGCCATATGGAAAATTCTATCAACAACAATGGATCACTTGAGTGCTACAAGGGAGGCAAATGCAGAGAGCGGAGTTCGGAAAGCTATGAGGGAGTGAAACTTGATATCAAACTTCTGTTGGCAATTCTCTGGGTAGGTTTGCCCAAATAGTTGCATCACAGGACTGGCCTGATGTGTATAATCAGGTTATAAATTGTTTATAACTTCCAAAATGTGAATCATAATTCCTTGTTAATAAAGTAGAACATTTCTATGGTAAAAGTGGTCTTGAACTGTGGTAGCAACACAATAATGAAAATCTTATCATAACCAAAACATAGGTGTTTAATTTGCTGACAATATGGAATAAAATGTACATGATGGCATCACAAAATTTGTTTTGTACCACACTGGATGCATCCCGCTTGGCTCATAGGATCAGACTCATCATCAGACCAGTCGTGTTCTTTTCTACCGATTTCTTTTCTACCGATTTTGCGATGTAGATGCAGCAGTGGCAAATTCACAGTCGCGGAAACAGACGAATTATCCTTCCTGTTGTGACGTCTCCTCCAGTTAGAAACGAAGAAGGGCGAACCTCAAGGAAAATCACTGCGACTTGCTTTTATGATCGACCACATGTGAATGAGATTTAGTTTGCTGAATTTTATGAAGTTAGCTGACTTCAACGACACTAGTGTCCCGGACACTCTCGCTTCGGTTGCAGACAGCTCCAGGAAACTGCGCGGTGTACTGGATCGTCTCCCACCCAATGGACACCGAACTCTTTTTCACTTCAGCGGTAGAAAACCATAAGAATTTCCTGAAATTCTGGCACGTTCAAAGACCTGGCATGTAGAGCTAGAATAACCGAAATGACCATCTCCACTATGTAGCAACAAAACTTCTAGAACTTCCAGCATTGTGTGCACCTAATTTTGAAAAAAATCAATATTTACTAATAATGATTTAATTTTTGGTGGAATGGTTGAGGTACTAGGGAACAATATTTTCATGTCAGGATGACGTGTGGTGCACTAATTTATGGAATGATCTCTTCAGAGAAAAGAATGAGGTTCTAATCTAATGAAGAGACTTCACTATTATCTATTTGTCTTTTTCAATAATCAATATTCTGAAACGTCAATTTGTGTGGAAGGATCTAATATTTAAAAAAGGCTGAACAATGGATGAAAATGGAGCTAGTTAATAAAATTTTGAAAACTTAAATCCCATTTGGAACAGGAGATCTTAACAATTATATGTTCATCAACTTTAGTCTTACATATTACATACATGCATGGGTGCCCAGATGCATGGTGCCATCCAGGGAGGATGATAATGTTATGAAGACATCCTATGCATGATGATAAGGTAATAAAGCACGTGAATTCAATAAACTCATGCCATTACGTTATCATGCATGAAAACAATTTCCGCTCAAAACACTAGAGACTAGAATTGAATTGTTGTTGCACTCTGCAATTGACACAAAAGATTTGCCAGAGCCCATTTTTGCACGCAGAGCAGCCTGCCCTTGGATGAGGCCACTTTGTCTTAAAGGCCCAGGGCGTAGTGACATGGCAATGATTTATTGATCATCTCACAGGTTCTGCGAGTTTACTACCAGACTTTTGTTTACAACTAGCCCGTTCATAGAAGTACTAGTTTGTTGTAGCCCCTACAGGGTTCTTTTTTATAAAAAAGTAAAATGTGCACAAGTGGGAACATGACTGCCCTTAAACATGCCTAACTGGCATCTTGTGTACTTTGGCTGAAGGGTTAGTTGGCTTCTTGGTCATTTGTTTAGTTATCTTTTGGCCAACATGGATCTTTCAAGATAGCCCAAAGTGCCTATTCATTTTTTTTAGAAATAAGTTAAAGTGGCACCCACTAATTTTTTAAAGTCTAACGGGCACCCACCAAAAAAACCAGTGCAGAATGTGGCTTCTGGGCTGAGAAGGAAGGAGAAACAGAAACGCAAGTGACATTGTTACAAAACCAAACCTGAAACTAAACACAAATTGTAGACACTTTGAGGGGGAGTTGAACGCCAGTCTGATATCAGACTTTGCCCAATGCAACTCAAAGTCCTACCCATCACACCCAAATGTTAATAATCCTCATAACCTTATAACAAACCACATGGCTTCCCATATATAAGGTGCAATTGATTTTCTTGAAAGAATGGTCACCACTGGGTGATGCCAAATAGCCCCCCACCGACCCAGTTGAGCACTGTCTCGCACCTTTTTCATGAAAAGGTATCAGACATAGCCCGATTGGGGGAGGTGGCAGCGAGGAGGGTTAATCACAACTCACTAGTTGGATGTGCCCTGACATTACATATACCCACAGTTGTTAATGCAGTCAGTACAAGAGTACTATTGCAAACTTTTTCCCCTCAGTCTGCCCTTTGCTCTGTTTGTTTTTCACCTTGTCAAGTTTTGCACCCATCATCTTGCATGTTATGAGTACAAATTAAAGAGACACATACAATGCCCAAAACATGGAACAGCCAAGGTGAAAACAACTGCAGCAAAGGGCAGACTGGGGGAAAAAAGGAATTGCAAGCATATAACTCCAGCGCTTACTGCATTAACAATGATGGGCATATGGAATGTTAGGGTCTGATGTGAGTCTGATAGCAATAGTGAATTCATGCAACAACTTCTTCACAGATTCAGATGATGGGTACACAGTTGAAAAACTCACATAAGCGATGCCAAAATGATCAACTGCAATAGTCATTTTCCGGAGGGGGGCTACAATACCCTTGGCACATGTTACCCGGCATTTTATGCATGATAACGTAATGGAATTCACGTGCTTTATTACCTTATCATCATGCATAGGATGTCTTCATAACATTATCATCCTCCATGGATGGGACCATGCATCTGGGCACCCATGCATGTATATAATATGTAAGATCAAAGTTGATGAACATATGATTGTTAAGATCTCCTGTTCCAAATGGGACTTAAGTTTTCAAAATTTTATGAACTAGCTCCATTTTCATCCATTGTTCAGCCTTTTTTAAATATTAGATCCTTCTACACAAATTGACATTTCAGAAAATTGTTATTGAAAAAGAAAAATAGATAAATAGTAAAGTCTCTTCATTAGATTAGAACCTCATTCTTTTCTCTCAAGAGATCATTCCATAAACTAGTGCACCACACCTCATCGTTACATGAGAATAGTGTTCCCTAGTACCTCAACGATTCCACGACAAATTATATATTATTTTTAGT
>Ga0209611_10008033_pt1 | contig 16703 bp, 13 predicted proteins | sample S1TSphgellanicum_3_FD_187693 | JGI IMG/M metagenome (GOLD analysis project Ga0209611, IMG submission 187693) | Host-associated microbial communities from peat moss isolated from Minnesota, USA - S1T2_Fc - Sphagnum magellanicum MG (SPAdes) (version 2) | ecosystem: Host-associated > Plants > Peat...
AGTCCTCTAAGTAGACCTCTTTTCAATATTCTTAGCCTAGCATTTTCTCATCTTTGAACTTTGTTGCTATCATGTTCATCTTCTAATCTTGTAGTCGAAACTCATTAATTATTGCTAGAGCTTTTGATGGTCTTATAATGTTTGATTTAGACCTCTTCCTCATCTCTTAGTACTCTAGTTAGACCTCTTACTCACTATTTTTGGCCATAAATTCCTAAGTTTAAACTTTGTTAATGCCATGTTCATCTTCTAATTTTGTTGTTAGAGCTTTCTAACTATTCCTAGAGCTTTTAATGATTTTATGATGTTCGATTTAAACCTCTTCTTCATCTCCTAGTATCTAACTAGACCTTTCATTCACTATTCCTAGCCTTGCATTCTCTTAAGTTTGAACTTTGTTGTTGCCATGCTCATTTTTTAGTCTTGTTGCCAAAGCTCTTTAATTACTAACTTTTGATGGTCTTATGGAGTTCAACCTAAACCTTTTCATCATCTCTTAATGCTCTAACTACACCTTTTTGTTGTTTATTTTTTGCTTTACATTCTCCCAAGTTTGAACTTTGTTGTTGCCATACTCTTTTCTAGTCTTGTTGTCGAAACTTTTTGACTATTATTAAAGCTTTTGATGGTCTTATGGTTTTTGATCTAAACCTCTTCCTCATCTCCTACCTATACTTCTTTGTTTTCTATTATTAGCCTTGCATTCTCCTAGGTTTAAACTTTACTACTACCATGTTCATCTTTTGGTTTTGATGCAAAAGCTCTTATTCACGTCTAGACTATTTTAACCATTGGAGCTTTAGATGGTGGTATGGTGTTCAACCTAGACCACTTTTTCATCATGATAGGGCCCCATGTGCTCTTGTTTATTCAAGCTTCATTTTTGTCATGTTCATCATTTGGTCATCCTATTGTCAAATATCTTGTTCATCCCTTGGTATGACTATTATTAACTCTTTTGATGGTTTGATGGTGTTTGATTAAGACTTCTTTTTCATCTCCCTAATCTTCCTACTGAAGCTTTTGCTCATATTTTGGTCTTCATGGTGATGATATTCTCATTAGACTTTTTGTTCATCTCTTAATCTTCAAGCTGGACTTCAAATGCATAGGTTCTATTCTAACTTCTTTGGCCACTCTAAACCTCTTCATGTTCATCTTTTGATCTTCACAAAACTAGAGCTTTTGTTCACCCTCTAATCTAATTATTTTAACCATTCCAAACCTCTTGCTCACCTTTTGGTCTTTGAGTTATTTAATTCCTACTCATTTTTTGTTCTTGGAACTTTTTTAATTTACATGGTTAAATTGCATATTTGACCAATATGTACATATGTTTTCATCCTTGAAGTTTTGAACTACAATTTTTATGTTTTATTGTGAGCTTCTAATTGGCACTTAGGGAAGTTTCCATGCTAATGCTTTTGATATGCCTTTGATATGCCAATGATGTCCTTGCCCTATTATTTTGATATCCACATTGATGTTTTTCATGCTCCAATAAATCTTCATGTTGATGTTCTTCATGCAAGTTTGATATTCGTGTTAATGTTGTTGATGTTTGTTTGATTTTCACATTGTGTTTATTTGGTATTTATTATTATGCTCCTTTAATTTTCACATTTATTTATACCCCGCCGACCCTTTTCTCATGCTTGGAAATTCTTAATTTGGGCCTTATAGGCATGTTAGGACATGCCTTGTAACATGCATTTTCATTCTTATTTTATGTTGTACATATCAAGCCATTTTTTGCCTTGTTTCTTCTTGTCATGCACCAAACCTACTACTAAAGGTCTCATCCTAAAAACCTTGTGCAATAGTTCAAATGTTTGCTTGGATAATCGTATGAAATCTTTCACCATACTTAATCTTTCATTATAAAAGGTGACCATGATGTTAAAAATTAAACTCGTTGATAGTTGTTCACATGGCATTTGTTCCAAAGTCTTGTGCTTATTGTGTTGCTTATAATGTCACATGGGAACCATACCCATTTAGAATTAGCATGTGATGATTGGTTTTGGAAATATCACCTAAGACTATTTTTTTGAAAAAAACCAAAAAATTGGAAAAAGGGTAGGTTGTCATCCACACCTTCATTTGCATTGCCATGCAAGTACATGGTATGCACATTTTGGTTGGAGTCTTCCCACATACATTCACTCTTGAAAATGTAAAATGTAAGCACAACCTTTCCAATTACATTCACTACACAATTAATGATGAACCATTCGATTTCAAGATGCTACTATAAGAGATCATGTGAACCACATCTAGTTAGTACCCTTGCACCAAATTGTCAACCAACCTAAATGCCAATTTCATCATAATTTCATATTTGATCGGGATTAAAGTTGTGTTATGTGTATAGGCCTTACAAGTTGTTGTAAAATGATGCACAAGATGCAATGGTTAACCTTTTGTGTTTTACAAACTTCAAGGGCCTCAACCACTTGAATGCTCAATTTTGGATGTCATCTTTGCAACCAAAACATCAATTGTTTCAAAGTATTCCTTCTTGAAAAGGCACAAGTTTAGTTTGGGTGAATTTAGCCACTTTCATTTTTAGTTGTGCTAATGTGATGCTAAGACCCACTTTTTGCATGGTCAAAATCCATTCTACAACTACTTAGTCTTTTTATTGTTAATAGCACACCAACTAAATTTAGCAAAATTTGACAACAAGATAAATTATGAAAGATTTTTATAAAAATAACTGGCTACCTAAGTTGAACTAGGTATAGAAATTTGGAGCTTTTTTTCTTGAATTTTGGACAGATTTTGGCTATTGAAAAATCTCAAAAAGCACTTGATTTTAAAACTTTTAATTTTTCCTTTTTTGGCTATAGGGTAGAACTGCCCATCACAATTCAACATGTACCTATCATTGAACACTTTATAATATTTTTCTAATTTCTTAACCAAATTGAACAATTTTTGTGTTATTGGATGCACAAATTGAAGGGCTACAAATGTTCTTTGAACATCATAAGTAAACAAGCAACACAACAAAACACAAGAAGAGAATGAATGATAGTTTGTTTCAATTTTTATTTATTTTTAAATACTTTAAATTGATCTCTAGTTCCAATCCCATATCTCCCTCATTTTTAGTCCCTTTTGAGTGATTGAAAATGTGATGGGTGCACCAACTAGAGCTTTACAAAACTTCTTTGCATTCCAAAGGCAAAGATGCAATAATCAAAGATCTTAAGCTCAAGATCCTAATTTGTTTTAAGTCACCCATCAGCAAACATTGAGCCCCCTTTACACCAAACACCACACATCTTGCCCATTCCTTTACCAAATTAAGAATTTTTTGTGGCCTTGGAAACCCTAAGTGGAGGGCTAAAAATAGTCTTGAAGCTTCAAAACCAAAGGAACAATGTGTGAGGATTTGAGCTTGGTTGAGTTCTTAAATGTTCGCTCACCGGCCTATCTACCCTAAATAGCCATCGAAAAAAGAAAAGGTACAGGCTCAGACCTTGGCCTCATGGATGAAATATTAGTGAGATTTTTCGTACATCCACGAGAGACGAGAGGGATAGGATGGACGAGATTAACGTGTCAGTAGGTAGGTAGCTAAGCTAGTTACTCTGGACAAATTCCAGCTCCCGAGGGAGACAATTCCGCGTCATATTACGGAAAATGGGTCGCCGGAATGCTCCCTAGTCCACGGTTATGGTTTGGAATTTACGGAATTTGTGAGGCTGGCATTGACACCAGGCGAGTGGCGGTTGTGTGCTGCTGGCGCTACTCTATTGGTCAATTTTATCGAATCTGTGGCTCAATGGGAAAATGCGGACACCAATTCCGGATATTCTGAGAAGGTGAGCCAATCGGCTGTTGCCACGTTAGCGGACAAACCCCCAAATGTGCCGTTGTCCACTGCCACCAGGGGCCGCTTACTGTCGCCGGCTTCCTCGCTCCGCTTGTCGCTTCCTTCGCGTCTGGGGTCGAGCAAAACATGTGCGATTTTCCACCAATTTGTGTGTGATTCTCGTGGTCTTTCTCTCACGGACTTTGGCGACGCAACAAGAGCAACTCCTTGTTGCCTTTGAGAGATCTCGAAACCGTTCAAAGATTGGTCTTTTATTCCCAGAAGAAGAAGAAGAAGAAGAAGAAAAGCTCTCTTCGCTTTTTTTTGAAGCTTTTTTGTGAACTGTTGAGAAATCGTGGAGTTGGGGATTTGATTTCGTCGCTCGGAAAGAAAAAATTCAGTCTGCCCTGGTGGAGAAGAAGAAGAAGAAGAAGAAGAGTGTTCTTTTCTATTTAGGGTTTAGGACTTTTGCAGATCAGTTTGAGAGCTTGTTGGTGAGAGAGAGAGAGAGAGAGATTCTTTCTTTTTCCCTCTTGCAAGGATGCCATCAGAAGTAGGAGCGGAGAAATGGGTTCTGCCTGCTCATGACAAGCTACAGAAGGGCAAGAAACTGATGCTCATCATCTTGGATGGGTGGGGTGAACAGATTGCGGATCAGTTCAATGCCATCGCTGTTGCCAAGACTCCCATCATGGATCATCTGAAGACGGTGAGGAACAAAAAATTTTCCACTCCTCAGTGCCCACCTGCCCATTTCCTTCTTCCATCATCTGCCTGTCTGTTTCCAGTTCTGATGGGTTTCCATATAGCTCTTCCTCTTTTGCATCTTCTCTTCTCTTGGAGGATTGCCAATTCTGTGCTCTGTTTTGTTTTTCCCATACCAAATTTTGTCATCTTTGGTTTGTTGGTGGGTGAGGGGAGAGACTCAGGGTTTTGTTGTTGTTGCAGACGGCACCTGAGCGATGGAGGCTATTGAAGGCACATGGACCTGCAGTTGGGTTACCTACTGAGGATGATATGGGGAACAGTGAGGTGGGCCATAATGCTCTTGGTGCTGGACGCATCTTCAAGCAAGGGTGGGTTAGAAGAAGAAAACCCCCGAGTCCAAGAATCTTTGAATGTTTTGTTTGATTGATTGTTTGTTAGTTCGACTTTGGGAATGGAAATTTTCCACAGCATTCTGCAGCAAATCTGTACACAGCATGAGAGAGAGGGAGAGGGAGAATGTTGATCTGAGGTGTTTTTGGTGGTGACTTGGAGCAGGGCAGCTCTTGTGGATACAGCAATTGAAACAGGCTTGATCTATGAGGGTGAGGGTTTCAAGTACTTGAAAGAAGCTCAACCAAATGGCACAATTCACTTGATAGGTCTTCTGAGTGACGGTGGTGTGCATTCTCGATACAACCAGCTCCAGGTTCTTTGTTGATGAACTCACTCTTGGGCAAAATCATCATCTCTGATTTCAGACTCACTCTCTCTCTTTCTTCCTGCATGGTTTTGTTGTTGTTGTTGTTGTTGATGGGCATGGTCAGACCTCTGCCAATTTCCAACTCTCTTTCTGCATGATTTTGTGTTCATGATGATGGGCATCCATCAACTCTGCTGCTGATTTCAATCTCTCTTTCTGCATGTTGTGACCAATGAATTCATGAACTCTGCTGATTTCAGACTCTTGTTCTGCATTTTGTGACAATGAATGATTCATGGGCTCTGCCAATTTCAGACTCTTGTTCTGCATTTTGTGACAATGAATGATTTCATGGACTCCACTGATTCCCAACTCTGTCTTTCTGCATGTTGTGGCAATGAATGATTCATGGACCCTGCCCTGCTGCTGTAAGACTCTCTTTTTGCACATTGTGACAATTATTTCATGGACTTCTTTGCCAATTTCAGACTCTTGTTAATTCTGCACATTTGTGGCAATGAATGATTTCATGACTGCCACTGATTTCAGGCTGTCTTTCTTTCTTTCTCAGAGGTTTTTTATTGCATTGTGCTCTCTGCACTTTGAAAATTAGCTTTTGCTTTGAGTTGGTACTTAACAGGGCGCAATTGGAAGTCAGTTTATGATGTATCATTCAATCTCATTGTTTCTTGTTGTGCAGGCGCTTTTAAAAGGATGTGCAGATCAAGGGTTCAAGAAAATCCGAGTCCATGTTCTTACTGATGGTCGAGATGTTCGAGAAGGCTCCAGCCATGACTATGTTACGACGCTTGAACATGACTTGGAAGAGTTGCGAAAGCGTGGAGTTGATGCACAGATTGCTTCTGGTGGTGGCCGTATGGCTGTCACCATGGACCGCTATGAGGTACCTAATTTGTTTTCCTTTCGACCCTAAACATTAAAAGGCAAGAAGAAGAGCATCAATGTGCATTTTTGCAGAATGACGAGCATTCTTCAACCCTAAACCCTAAAACAAAGAAGAACCGAGTGCATTTATTCATGGATTTCATCTCTGTTTGGAGTGTTGCTGTGCACCTTTTTGTGTCGATTGGCAAAACTGCATCCCATGATTGGTTGATCTGTGTTTTGCTCACAGAATGACTGGGGGGTGGTGAAGCGAGGATGGGATGCGCAAGTGTTGGGTGAAGCTCCTCATCATTTTAAAAGCTGTCTTGAAGCTTTGAAGACACTCAAGGAAAACGATCCCAAACTGAATGACCAGTACTACCCACCATTTGTGATTGTTGATGATGAAGGCAAGCCTGTTGGGCCAATCATAGATGGAGATGCAGTGATCACCTTCAACTTCCGAGCAGACAGGATGGTGATGGCAGCCAAGGCATTTGAATTTGAGGAGTTTGATAAGTTTGATCGAGTCCGAGTCCCAAAGATCAAGTATGCGGGTATGCTAGAGTATGATGCTGAAATCAAGCTTCCTAGACACTATTTGGTGGCACCACCCCATATCGGAGAAACTTCAGGCGAATATTTGGTCCATAATGGCGTTAAGACATTTGCATGCAGGTGAAATCTTCTGCACCCGATTACCCTTCTATCCAAGGCTGTAAACACCACATGATTAAGGATGCTTCAGCTGTGCTCTGTTTTCCTTGCATTGTGACCAATTGTTACAGGAAAGGAAGAGAGTTGTGAGTTGCTTTGCGCCATTGTGTAAGTAATTGTGTGACCATTTTGGGTGGTGGTGGTGTCATTGTGTGTCTGGTGCAGTGAGACTGTGAAATTTGGCCATGTTACATTTGTTTGGAATGGTAATCGGTCTGGTCAGTTCAGTGAGACATTGGAGGAATATGTTGAGATCCCAAGTGATCAAGGTATCAGCTTCAATGTGAAACCTGAAATGAAAGCTCTGGCCATTGCTGAGAAAGCCTGTGAAGCTCTTCACAGTGGCAAATGGGACCAGGTAAGCCATTCCCCTTTTCACAAAACCAACATTGGTGATATCCCGAAGTGTCTTTTTCGCTGTGTAATTTTAGAGCTTTTTTCAACAGAGCAATATGGTTGTTATATTAAAGTCATCCCTCATCAAACCCCGTAAAAAAAGGAAAATGTTGAGAAATAGAAAATTGTTGAGAATTGGAACTTATAGAGCCAGAATGAGTTGAAATACTTTCAAAGCTGTAAATGGGTTGTGTTGTCATGGCTGCAGGTACGAGTAAATTTGCCAAATGGAGATATGGTGGGTCATACAGGAGATCTTGATGCCACTATTGTTGGCTGTTCTGTTGTTGATAGGGCAATTCAGGTCTTTTTGTTTTTCCCTCCCATGTTACAGCCTACCATTTTCTCCACAACTTGAAATTTTGGATTTTGCAATGAAAAATAAAGCATTTTGGGCACAGAATGAGGCAGAATATTTCCCATTTTACTTTTTTTGTCACCAGGATGTGACACCAAAAAGAAGTATGGTCTAGAAGGTCATGTTTATTTGTCATTGAAGTCGTGATGCTCACATAGTGATACTGTTGGAGATTTTTCTATCTTTACAGTCGTTTGATTGTCATCATGTGGTGGTCTGTTTTATTGTGCAGCTTATGCTTGAGGCAACAGAAAAGGTTGGAGGTATCTTCTTGATAACAGCTGACCATGGTAATGCGGAGGACATGGTGAAAAGAAACTCCAAAACAGGCGAGCCCCTGAAAGACAAGCAGGGCAAATATCAGATCTTGACAGCACACACATGTGCACCGGTAAGGGAAGGAAAACAAATTAGCCATCATAAGGTCCAAGGTGGCAGATTATGTTATTTTCTTCACCACATTCTATGACATAATCTTCCAGTGATGATGATTCACTCCTATTTTACAGGTACCCATTGCGATAGGAGGACCTGGTCTACTGAAGGGTGTTCAATTCAGGACTGATCTGCCAACTGCAGGATTGGCAAACGTTGCTGCCACATTCATCAACTTACTTGGGTTTGAAGCACCCAAGAACTATGAGCCCTCCTTGATTGAAGTTGTGGAGTGAAAACTGAATTTTTTTTTTAACAGCAGGTTGAAGCAACTGACAAATTATGAGATCACCGATTAAATATGGTAATTGTTTCTTTTTAAACTCTAAAAACCGACAATTTCACAAGAATTTACCATATTGCTTTATGTTTATTCCAATATTTTTATTCCAATTGCAGAATTTTTGTTAACTTCCGGGATTGGACTGTTGGGTTAAGCATATGTGTATCTACAGTTATCATATTGTACATATATTGAAGCACCCAAGTCCGGGAAGAGAAGACTTGGTATGATGGCTTCTATGTGGTATTTTACTTGAATCCAGTTTGGAAGGAAAAAATGCACTGCAATGAGAAAGAAAGAGGAAAGACTGCACTCACGAACTCATTATCTAACCAACCCTTGATGGTGTCCTTAAGGAAAATATCTCGAAATTGTAATGCTCCTACATAAACATTCTCACAATCAAATCCAAATGTGTAATTAGTCAATTTTGCAACTTGGATTTCATGAATGACAAGGTGGAGAAGTAGCATTCATCTTTTACTTAAATTCATAATTACATAAAGCTCTACCAATGCAAAATATTTAAAAAGTTGATATTGTAAGAGGTTACTATTTTAAACCATAACCAAGATATAAGGTTACATGTTGGTGGGGGTTCTAAAGCAACAAAATGGTTGTTCAACATAGTAATTTTGAAAAGAGAAGTTGAAAGATCAAATTTCCTTTCATTGCAAAGGGCAAGGATCTTCACCCATTCAATCTTTGTAATGAATTTCTTAAAACAAAAGTGAGCCTTTAACAACGCCAAATACCTTTAAAACATTTTTTCAACATGAGGATTCAACCTAATGTGTCTTGTCCATGTGCAAATTTGAGCACATGGACTCCTTCCAATAATGCTATGATGTAAATCAAACCCATAATCACCTCAATGTCATAGAAATACCCCATATGTGTTTTAGAAATTACCATTGTGTTCATGTCATCATTCATCTTCACCACCAAAGTTTGATATTTTGTAAGAACCCACTTATTGTGTGACAACATGGAATCCATCTAGTCCTTACATTACATAGCAATTTCAATCCTTTGGTTTCAAAAAATTTAACAAAAACACATTGCTTAAGATGTTTTTTTGTTGAAAATGAAAAATAAGTGTAGGTAGTTTACAACAACCCCTCCAATTTAAGAACCAAGGGCAAAACATAAATAATCTACACGCCATGCAATGCATCGTAATAAAAAAAATGTGTAAATTTGTAACAACACTTGTATGCATATTAGTGAACATTCCAATCCCATTTGAATCAAAACAAACCACTTTGTTAACAATATATTCAACTATTAAACTCCCATATTCCATCAAAGGCCTCAAAATTAGTGCAATGAAATTATATGCAAAACCTCCGCCAACCACCCTTTCAAGATTTAGCAACAATGGCATCCTTTTGAAATCATCAATAACTTAAGCTTGCACACTACACCAAGATTGATTATCTGTTTTTATAATTTCATCATAACCAAAGGTATTTGGCTTTTTACACAACAACTTCAATTGATTTGATGACAATCCGATGCATGGTTTTAACCATTTGCTAACCAATGGAGTTAGACCAATGCTTGCATAACATGTTTTTCACCTTCAACAATTCAAACATGTGTTCCATGCTTTAAGAATTTGTTAAGGGTAAATCAAGTTTCAAAAGCCAAAAAATCGCAAGAAATTGAATGAACTTGTGTTTCCTATTTGTAGCAATTCCACCAACACAAATCAACTCATCAACAATGTTTCGACCCGTGTTCAATTTTCACATCTTGACCTTTTGTTAACATGAAATAGTAGCCCACAACACATCTAGGGCATGCAACCTTGCATTTTTGCCTACATGCATGTTTTTACAAGTTGTTAAACTTATGCACCAAAAGATTTTCCCTACGTTCAATCTCATAACACACACTTTGCAATGAACCATAGTCAATTTCCCATCACACCTTAACACTACCTCAACCCATGCCAATTTTGTAACCCACATTTCCTAGAAAATGCAATTCAATTCTCATTCCTATTCTTATAGTTTTTTTTTAAAAATTCTAACTTTGGCCCTCTAAGTTTAATATCAAGATCAAGAAAGGGTTTAACAAGAACAAGAGATTATGATGGTGATAAAAGATCAAATACAACAACAAAATTGTGTATATTGGACTTGGCCCTTGGCCCTTGGCATTAAAAAAAAACTTGTATCTAAAACCCAAAGGTCATTGTAAGAGGTTAATTGTGAAATCAAACAAAAGATGCATAAGACAAAAAAAACAAAGACTACAATTGCAAAAACCTTGAACAAGGTTTTCTAAAACATTAAATTCCACCCAAGTTTTATTTAAGTTACATAAAGTTTACAAACATGTCAAAACACAATGAACATTGTACCTCTACATAATGTAAAGACTAAAAAGGTGTTGAAGTAAGATCCATGTAGCCTTAAGAAGAGAAGGGGAAAATTTATTTGCAATTTGCATTTTGTAAACTCCATTGCACACACCCTTGCTGTCATGAATGCCAATGCCATGGAGTTCATTCATAAAATGTTCATCCATGACTTGTACTGAACTTGTACTTAATTCTTAATTTAATTTCAGTTCATTTTTAATTAACTTTTAGTTAAGTTTTAATTCATTTCCAATTAACTCTTAATCCATTTTTAGTTAAGTCTTAGTTCACTTATAGTTAACATTTAGTTCATTTTCAATTTAGTTCTAGTTAACATTTAGTTCACTTGTAGTTTGTTTTAATTAACACTTAATTCATTTGTAGTTAACTTTTAGTTCAATTTCATTTCACTTTTAGTTCATTTTCAGTTCACTTTAATTAACATTTAGTTCATTTTGAATTTACTTATAGTTAACACTTAGTTCACTTTTAGTTCATTTCTAATTAATGCTTACTTTGCTTATAATTAATTTTTAATTCACTTTGATTCCCTTTTTATTAATGCTTAAATCAGTTGTAATTAACTTTTAATTCGTTTTTAGTTCACTTTTAATTAATGCTTACTTCATTTGTAATTCATTTTTAGTTAACGCTTAATTCATTTGTAGTTAACTTTTAATTCACTTTTAGTTCACTTTTAATTAACTCTTAATTCATTTCCAGTTCACCTTTAAATAATTTTTATTTCACTTTTACTTAAATGTTAATTGACTTATAGTTAAATCTTAATTCACTCATAATTCACACATGGGTACACATGGGCCACACATGAATGCACATCGGCCACATTTATGTTGGAATTTTTTTTAAAACTTCTTTAAACTACGTGCCTATTAGGTATAAATAAAAGTAAAATTCCCCATTACTTTTAATCTGTTCAACACCAATTTTGGGTATTTTTTTGTCATAGCCTTGTTTTGTTTTTATTGCCTTCTTGTAATAAAATCTTGTTGGAATCTTGTTTTACATGTGTCGTGTTCTTATTTTTGTTTTTCTTGTTTCACAATTTAAATTTGGAATTAGGCCTACTTGTGTTTTTGTTTTTGTTAGAAAATCATGTAAACTTGGTTGTTTCGTGTTTGTGACACTTATAATGGTCTATAATCCAACACCATGAAAAGGCAAAGATTTTCACACCACTCCTTAAACCGGTCTTCACAATGCATATGAAACATTACAAAGTCTTTCACACTCAAACCATAATTCTAACATGAAATCCTTCTTATTAATGAAAGGTGTTAATTTCCTATACTAATTTACCTAAAGAAGAACTAACAAACTTCAACAACATAACAAAAAAGGATGCAAAGTTAAAGAAAGGTTGCAATGTGAATTCACAAAATAATAAGGAGGAATGGTTATAAATCTTCAAAAAATGGAAAGGGGGAGGTGATGGAAGTGATGTTAAACAAATGTTTATTGACATTGACAAGATCAAAAGCGAGTGGAGACTACATTCAATGGGACAATTTTGACCTTTGTGCAATGCCCTCCAATCGCACAATCAAAAGCACAACAAACCTTACATCAAATAGTTTAGATTTTGACAAATTGAAGACCTTGAAACCCTTGGATTTAACACAAGCATGTAGAAAGGCCCATTGGGAGTTTACCACTTGGTGAAATTTTGCCAAAGAAAAAATACTACTCATAAGCATGAACATGATTAATTTTAATAATGTTTATCATTGTGTTTGACAGTTTGGTTATTAAACTTAATTTGATGATGTGGATTATGCAAGCTAAAATTAATTATTGTGTAATGTCAAACCCATTCATGATGATTTGGATATAATTAGGTTTGGCCAACAAATTTGATGCATGCCCAAGTTTGTCAAGTGATATTGGTGGAAAATAGCCTCTTTAAAATATATTTTTCACCTCTTCACAAGGGGCTACATTGAAATGACATAAAATGTCAAAGTTTGAAATGAGATTCCTAATTTTATCAAGTTATCAATCTTTAATACCCAAGGGCTATAACTTCATCATGTGACATTTAAATTTGATGTTCTCTAAATTTATCTTTTAGCCTTCGGAAAAAGCTTTCCAACATTGTATAAAGATCTTCAATCAAAATTGATTCAACTCTTCAAAACATCATTTAAATGGTCATGAATCATTTTGACATTCCCATTCTTGACCCTTGAAATGGCCATATTTTATGTTACACATAATTGTTTTGACAATGTAACCTCATTTGACTATGGCGATCTTTAAGACCTTTTCAATAGTTTTAGAAAACCCAATTTGGACAAGGTATGATCCTTCAACCCTTGATCCATATATTCAAAAGACTTAAAATTTCCAAACACCTAGAGTGGGATTGCACTTGGGAGGCTTGGGGGCTCTTCTTTCTTGCAATTTCACACACTTCCTTTTCACCAAGGGAGTGTGTTTGGGATCTTTTCATGCCTTATATTGTCTTACGCTTTTCCCAACCCATTTCCCATAGTCATGCCTTAGCTTTGATCATAAGTCCCAAGTTAAAGTCATGACGAGCCAATAACACGATATGTAACTTCATAATTTTAAAAATTACATATAGTAAAGGACGTCATGAAACATCATTTCATCCATTTGTCCCATCGTCCATCTGTCCATCCGTCTCGTCATGGTTTATTTACTCCGATGAAAAAGAGTGGAATATAGACGCGGTGCGGCAAAGAATAATATACATTAATGTTGTAAATTTTTATTTTTATTTTGGGGTTTTTGGACTTAGGTACACTCATCCTATTTCTTTCTCAACAATTGAAGGAGTTGGGTTGGGTTAGGTTTTTTTTTTGTTTTGAAATTTTATTTAGAATATTGGAAATTTTCAATGTTTTTTACATTGTCATAATTTTTTATTATAGTTCAATGGATGCTAGAGCGAGTAACCGTTAAGCACATTTTTAGTAGATATTGGTAATTTCAAGGCTTGCATTTACCACGATAATAATGGCAATGGATGTCAATTGGCATTTTAACATACAAACTTAATAGATATATTGGAAATTGCAATGATCACATTGCCTAGAAAAACAATTTTGCCAATAATAATAATATGTTGGATGCCAAAGGTATTATTATGATGCATGTGAAAATTGGTTGTACCATAAACCCTAACCATTATGAATAGGGAGGGGGTCTAGATATTGGAACTTATCAACATACAAAAACAAATAAATAATTTTCAATAGATTGATACCTACTAAATAAGTAACTTATTACTTACTTACAAGTTGAACAATGTTGGGGTATATTTGCCGTCTCCAATCTATTCCCATGGTCAGCTGTATGTTGTTATCTCACGGGTCACAAGCATTGCAAACATCAAGATTTTCAACGGCCGGGGTCTCGATAGATACATGCGGAATGTCGTATATAAAGAGGTTTTGAAAATGTAGTTTGTAATTGTAATTTTGTAATATGTACCGTCAAATACATACACACCTGTGCATTAGGCATGGGGTTCAAACTAGTCAATATATAATTTGTCATTTGTTAATCAAAGTATTTAAGTTATAAGGGATTATTATGTCCTTCATAACTATTGCCACAGGAGGTTTTCAAACAAATCTTCCAAATGTGATGCAAGGGCCAAGTACCTTTTACAAATGAATGCCACATAAACAATTGGAATAAAAAAATAATGCATTTCAAGAAGTGGTTGATGTTTGGCCCAACCTATTATGTAATTATCTTGTTTTGTTAATGATTAACAAAGTCATTTGCACATTTAATTCCATAACTTTTGCATTGAGATTAAAATATGGTTGGGTTTTGGATTAATAAATACATCTGGACCTCATTACAATGCAAAAAATGTTGAACAATAAATTATTTAAATTTTTTTGACATTTTCAAATGTCGAAAGAACTATTGGAATCAAAAAAACATTTCCAACAAATTCTTGACACTTGGTGAGAAAAAATAGGCCTACAAAGTCCCCAAAGTTTTATTTTGAAAAACATCACCAAGTTTCTAAGAAATGTTGTACATGTTTAACAATTTTATGGTTATTTCACATACACCACAATTTTTTTGAATTGTTTACTCTACCATGCTTTCATTTTCTTACAACCTTTAGTATTGATCTTATATAATGAATTAATCCTAAGCTTATAATCTTAAAATGAGTTTGATCAATTTACAAAACTAATATAGATGATTTGCAAAATATTTTATTGAATACATAGAGGCTTTTGAATTTCATAATGGACCCAATGGTGGAACTTGTTGTGGTATGTTTTAAAACAATTATTATACCAATGGTTTGGATTGTACATATTACATGTTTTTCTAGCAAGGAGCATTACACAAAAGTTTTGTGGGGTTTTTGACAAGAAAAACTTGAATTTCATTCTTTTTTGCATGTGTGTTTAATGTCCCTAATTTTGTGAATTTAAAGTGCACTATAAATGTAACTAGTAAATTTCAACCTATCTTTTACATTTTTAGGGGTGAACACATGCATAAAGGTGACATCATACTTTGTAGGCCAAGAATTTGCATGATGATGTAAAAGAAAACATCAACAATGTCTTTTTAAATTCAAATATTTCATCTCTTTACTAAAGAGTTCTATAACAAGTGGCATTTTTCAAACCAATTGTCAACTTTTATTTTTTGATGGACATGACTCAAATGTGATGTTAGTAACAATACAACAAGCATAACACTTTGAACCAAACATCACATGCCCTCTAACCTCTAAATGTTTAAAAAGTTTCAAATAATTTAAAACCACATTTTAAAAAAAAACCATGGTTTAAATCAATCACCTTGAATTGAACAAAGTGATGCTAGGTAACTAGATATTTACACATTGGAATAAACTTTGTTGAAAAAGACATAAAATCAAAGTTTAAGGTTAGAAGGATTTGGCCACTTAGCATTAAGGCTATGTGGATGATAAGACCAAACCGAGTGAGGTTTTCAAAATCACTAAGAAAAGGACAAATAAAGATGATAATGAGAACACTTAGCAATGGGAGGAAGCCTTTCTAACCATAGAGTTGTTGTATGCAATATTTATAAACATGATGTAACACCAACATTTGATGAAGACCATTGCCTTCCTTCCCTTATTAAACAACAACATGTGAAAATGCCTAACAAATATTGTTGTTATATATATTTGCCCACCATAAGATGATGCAAAATTATAATTTAACTTGGACAACCAAATTTTTTTAACAAAGTCATGAATTAGTTAGCTACAAGTTTGATACATGGTGTCATAGACACCAACATTGTCAACATCAACATGGATGAATTTAATCCATTTTTAATATTTGTATTCAATGGAAAAATCATCCATCATTGTTCAATCTTCATCCATAATAAATGAAATTCATTTGCAATCATATCATTTTCATCCATAGCATGTAAATGATTTGAAATTTACTTATAATTTAAAATGATTAAAAAAAAACTTCCTTGGATGGTGGGCATATGGAAACTTCTTTGGGCTAAGGCCCTACAAGGCTATAAATAAAGATAGGACCCTTCATTACTTTTAATATATTTCACACTAATTTAAAATACAGTTTTACACCATAACATTATTTGCTTCATTTCATGACCACAATTTTGTGTTTTATCAAAACATTTTTTTTAAAAATGATTTTTGCACAATTTGTGTTATTGTTTTTTTATTTTCATGTTTTGTTTGGATTTACATTTCATACTTTGTTTTGCTTTTTGTGTACTTTAAAAAAAGTTGTCTTTGTAATTTTCATAATTTTCAACATATAATGGCCTACATTTGCCAATTTATTATCATTATCACATTTGCTTACAAGGAAAACCAAGGGCAAGGAATTGTTAGTGGGTTATAGTGAATGTTAAAAATATTAACATTGGCCAACATCATCATTGTTAACATCATCATGGATGGATTTCATCTATTTTTATCCACCATCAACTTGTAATTTACTTAAAGTGAGATTATAATTAACTTGTAGTTAATTCACTTGT
>Ga0209611_10008034_pt1 | contig 16703 bp, 15 predicted proteins | sample S1TSphgellanicum_3_FD_187693 | JGI IMG/M metagenome (GOLD analysis project Ga0209611, IMG submission 187693) | Host-associated microbial communities from peat moss isolated from Minnesota, USA - S1T2_Fc - Sphagnum magellanicum MG (SPAdes) (version 2) | ecosystem: Host-associated > Plants > Peat...
CCCCCCCAGTCTTTGCACATTTGTTGGGTAGTGTGGGATTTGCTGAGATAAAGGATTCTCTCCTTTTGAAACAAACAAAGGAGGGAAAGAGTTGGGAAGGGAGGTTTTAGGGGGAAGTTCCCAAATTCTAGGTTTCCTCCTCCATCCAGCTGACACCCCCTCCTCTCCCACCCTTCTTCTCTTTTACGCTAATTGGGATACATGGTTCTTTGCTTTTGAAGCAAACAAGGCGCGTGAAAGAACCGATGTTGGGTAGATATAAGCTTTTTGTAATATATTGTGAATAAATTATATATGGACATTTCTTGTGTAGTATAAACTCTCAAAGGAAAAGTAAAAGAAAATTTCAAAGTTCATAGAATTATTGATATTTAGTTGACAAATATCACAATGTCCATATAGAGATATTCTCATCAATAGTTATAGTCATTTGTTCTAAAACCTAATTCACACATAGGGGTATGAGCCCTAACTTACCAACCTACATATTTGACGACTAACCAAACCTTGCCTACTAAACTTACCTACCCAACTTATTGTTATTTAAACATCACGTACCTATATCCTATTACCACAAACTATTAACTTTAAATTATATTGCCATTCATTATTTTATTTTATAAAACTACCTATTGCAAAGATAAGTGTTGTCTTGGAACAATAGCCCATAAATTACAAGTGATTGACACCATGTTGCGACAAAAGCTAGTAGTCGATGATGACAAGATATGGTGTTTCTTTCTCATTTCATTATTTGTTGTTTTCATGTCTCTTATTCTAGAATTGATTGTTTGAGCTCCTATTCACAATTGTCTTCGTCTATTGTTCTTACTTATTTCAACTTTCATTTTGGCTCACAATCATTGAATTGCTTAATTTTTTATTTTAATTGATATCAATTTTTGTGATTTTGCTATCAATTAAACTTTCATTGTCATCAATTACTTGTTTTCTCAGTTAAATTTTTTTTCATTAACTATTTTAAAACAAGTTTCCTTTGCCAAGTTTTTCCATTGTTATTAATTAATTTTGTTTTGCATATTTTTGAACTTGGTTGCTACTTTTTTTGTTTGTTGTAGAACTTTGGCTACATCTCACTTAATATTCGCTTTGCAAATCTACAAACTTGATGTCAATTGTAAAAAATTTCAACCTTGGTTTGTTGGTTGTTTTGCATATCCATTCACAAACTTGATGTTAATTATAAATCTTGAAGTCTGTCTTTGTATGCATATTGTAAACTTGATTATTTCTCAACTTCTTATTAATCTTGTTGATATTTTATCACTTAGTTGTTTCTATTATGCTAATCTTGATACTTGCTATCATTTTCATCACACAACATGCAATTATCAAAGCTTTGTGTTGTTGACACAATTCTTGTAAATGGTATACCACAGACATGAATCTTTCCCAAACTCTAGTAAATTTTGTTGTTTTGCATTAGTACAAAACTTCCCTTGTTTATGACTTACTACTTAGCAAAGAACTTGGAAATTACGTGAAAGTGAGGTTGACAACATTGTTCGTTCATGTTTTAATGACCCAATACGATGATTCAAAATGGATTGAACATTCTAGGGTGACATAGGAGTTTGTTAATTATTGTAAAACTAAAACCCTTTATGCAAAAGTTGATGAGTAGTGCTTATGAACATCATGGTTACAATTTTTTAACACAAACTTGATTATGGAGCAAGTACTTCCATCATAATGAAATGGTTGTAATGGGCAAGTCTATTTATACAGTTTTGCATGAATTTATCTAAGATATGTGAATTAGATATTTCACATTCACATCAAATGGTTAAAGGGAAAGGACATGGCTTCAAGTCATTATTAGTTTTAAGAAACTTTGTGATCTTCCAATAGTTAATGGAACCATCAATGTTATTCGAATTCACATTTTTAAAACAATGGGGCCATTTGCAATTGAATATTTTTCATACAAGTTGAATACTTACGTCATGCAATTTTATCTACTAATAGAATGTAGAAAGCAATTAAAGATGTTTTCATTGGGATGTTCGAATCAATGAATGACGTTAACAATGTGCCCATTTTAGCCTTCCATTGGAAAATTAAAATGGTGACCTATTTTGAATGGATCACAATGAAAATAGCATCAATGACACACCCTTAGGTTTGTGAAATGGTATCAAGGGTAAATAACCTTATCAATTAGCAATTTTGTAGGACAATTGATCAAAGTGTGTTCCCTAGCTCCCAAAATATATATGTGCATGGGAGCTTTGGGATGGGATTAAGACAAACTCAAAAGCTTACGTTCAAAATGAAATCAACCTACACAAACCAATAAAAAAGGTAGTTAATGCAAGTTGGAGCTAAAATGGTGCACATACAAGCCAAAAATTTCATAAGATTCATGATAATTCAAATTTAAAAAGGAGCCACCGCCTCTTTTTTTATAATATAATTTGTAACTTATTATGGGGACTACATCAAAATGGAAAAACTTCTTGGGATTCCAAAATTAGGGGTTCAAAAATTCTCAAAATTTTCATGGGGACTACATCAAAATGGAAAAACTTCTTAGGATTCCAAAATGGGGAGTTTAAAAAATTTCAAAAATTTCAAATCATGAATCCCACAATTTTGCAAGTTTGCAATTCCTATGTATGAATTTTAATTGAAAAGTTTTCACTTATAAAGTTGTAATCATATAACAAAAATTATAGTGACATATTACATGTTCCAATCAAAAATGTTTTGACCTCAATTTTTTGGGTTTTAATGGTCAAGAGTTAAACTTTTAATTAAATTCCTAACCATTCTTTTGGCCATAACTGGAATTTCAAATTTCTAAATGGATAATGAAAGTTCACTTTTGATATCTAAATTTCAAAAACCTTTGTAATGATTTAAATAAACATCACAAACTTAACATCTCAAGATTTAATACTGAAAATTGTGCTAAATTTGTACATTTCACACACAAATATTGTGCATTGAGAACGCATTTAACACATGGATTTATAAAAAGATGCAAAATGTGTGTGACATTCATTCATTTCATAAGTTTGTACTTCACTCGTAAACACATTTATTCATCTGTTAAATATATTTTCAATGCATGACATTCATGTGTACAATATATGAACCTATGAATGAATGAACTTCACATGATTTTCATTATTAATTCGTCACATGTTAAATTTGTGATGAAGTTCAAATTTGAATTTTTTTCATACCTACACTTTCATCCCAAAGATTCAAAACATTATAACATTTTAATCCCCAAAGTGGGAAAACCCATTTAGGAGTGTTGGGAATGTGTCTAAATCCCAAAACATTTTCCATATCAACTCCTCCTTTCATGCCTTAACCTTGGTTGTGAGCCCATGATTAGGGTCATGTCAATCAAAGCGTACATTATAGATGATAAACATTATTAAAAATACATGGTTTCCTTGGTTGGATAATGTAATGAAAACATAACTCATTTGAACAAATTCATTTTACATGTTTATTATGATTGGGTGGTTTTTTTTCCTAGCAAAATAACAAACAATTTCATTTGTTATTTTTACTAGTAATTAATGGACAATTTGATTGGTCACAATTTTTCCCATATTTCAATCATTTAATTTTTAAATTATTATCAAAAAATTCTAATAGATTGGTAGGTAGGTCATAAAAAGGCAAGTAGGTAGGTGGTAGGTTAGTTTAATCTAACTTAGATTTATATTAGCCTAATCTAACCTATTTAACTCATTTAGCTTAACCAACCTACCTTAACCCCTTAAGCATGTACATAGTTTACATTTAATAATAATTGAACCTTTGACTTCCCCAATAATAAACCAATTCTTTAACCAATGGAGGGTCACACTTTCAAAAAGGAACAATTTTTGTTATGTTTTTTATTTCACATGTTCAAAACTTTCACATCAAATGTTATACACTAAATTTATGTAGGTAAATAAAAAGGTTAGGTTATTAAGAGGTAAATAGGCAAGTTGTAGGTTGTATGAAGTAACATGAAAGGAAATTGGTTAGGTTGTAGGTAGAAGAAATAGGTGAATGAAATAAGTAGGTAGCTACATGTAGGTAGGTTGTAGGAAATAGCTATGTGATATAGGTAGGTAGGCTATAGGATGGTAGATGGGAGGTAAAAGGTAAGCATGTGGGTTGTAGGAAGTAGGTGGGTGGGTAGGTAGGTCATAGAATGGTAGTGGGGGTTAGTATGTAAGTAGGAGTGTGGGACATAAGTAGATAGGTTCATAGGAGGTAAGTAGGTTGTAAGCAATTAGGTAGGCTTAATATATATATTTAAATGAATTAGTAAGTAGCTTCACTTATTTGCTAGCAAATGATGTCCCATTTGACTAAAAGCCTATTGGTCATTTTGATTTAAAATGCCATTTTTTTATACACAACTTAATTCAATGTCCTACTTGACTAGAACCCATTGGCCATTTTTTGTTCAACTTAACTAAATGTTCAATTTGAAAAATAGTCAAATAAGTCATTTTAATCAAATTGATTAATCAAAAAAAGGTCATCCAAGCCCTGGTCCTAGTTAAATATACATCTTCACTAATCAAGAAGGACTAGTCAAACAATTTGGATTGTTTGAAAAGCCATGAATTCTAATAATAAAAATATTTGTAGTTACCTTTGTTGGTGATTCCCCATAATTTAAAAAGTGTTACATTTATTTTTTCATATTGTATAAAAGCATGGCATATGATTATGTTAAGGTTTTGAAAAAGGCATTCGCCATGTTTTGATTTGCTTTGTGAATTTTCCTATCTTTAGATTTGAGATATATCACAATTGGTTTTTGAAGTGCATTCGCAAACTTTGTTGTGTCAATATTCAATTTTTATTTGTGTAGCATTAAAACAATCCAAGGTTTTCACCATCACCTTGTTGTTTTTGTTAGTTGCTTCTATTGTTGGCGAGAAGTTGTTTGTTCATTTTCATTTGACTCCCATACTTCTAGGTGGAATTGGGTTTTCAAAAACTTTTTTATTTCTAGTTGAAATCGTGGAGTGTGATTTTTAAAAAAATTGATGAGGGGGAAATCACAATGATGAGTATTTTCCAAATAACCATGTAAGTTTATCACATTAACTTGAACATGTACATTTCTTTCATTTGCAAACTATTCATCTACCACAAAATCATCACCTAAAATCTTTTGCCTAAACTTTTGTTGCAGTTGTGCTAAATCTTGTTCTTCTTTTGTATCAAATTTTCATATCAATGAAGTGTAATTCATATTTTCATCTACTTGCAAGTCCCTAACATGGAATAGAAAGTTCGTAATTTTCTTTTCTTAAATTGCCTCAATAATAATTATAGTTGAATTGTTTTGTCAAATGTAACTAGTCATGTTCATTAATGATTAGTTCCTGAAAAAAATGTTATGACCGATCTCATTATGGTAGTTTACATTTTTATTATAATCATAATTCATACCTTTCCATGTATCTTTGCCCATTTTGCCATTTCATGGCAATTATACATTGAATATGTTCTAAAGCTCATATGCAATATTGGTCTAGTGTTCCACAATAAAAACCTAGATGAGTTATTGGATCATGAGTTCATTTTGTGCATCATATTCAAAAAAATTACACTTGATGAATGCAAACATTTCATTGTGCTCACAAATTACATGGTGTTGATGAATTTCATCCTTGTTGGATCCTATTTTCCATCATTTGCCTCTTTTAGTTAAAACTACATGTAATGCATCCATTGTAAAAAAATTCATGTGCTTGAACATGTGGTGCTTACAGGTGCTTGTGGGAATAAGGCATAAAAGGTGGAGAATAAACTTGTAGATAAGTTTGCAAAAGGTGAACTGTAGTAAAAACAAACTATGTGATGGCAATGGTCATAATGTAACCAATGTTTTAGTAGTACATGCCCATTTTTCAATACTTGATTGAATCTATTATCAAGGATCCCATCTATTTTTTATAGCAAGTTAGTACAAGTATGTGTAGAAGTATTAATTGATAAGGTATGAATATAATATGAATATTTATATTTTTGGATGTATGTGAAAACCATATTGATATTACAATTTCTTACATTCATATTCAGGATATATGAACATTGGCATGGTACTTGAACTTGACTCACATTAATCTTGAAATGTCATTAGGTAATGAATAGCATGTCACATAACACACCATTGCCACAATCACTTGCCTTTAGTCATGCATGTACATTGACATTCAAAGGAAACACAAATTTGCAAGCACAAGAAGATTGCCACAATTCGATGCAATCATAAAGATGTGTAGCATGTGTGCACAAACCTAATGTCCTCTTCATAATCATACTTAATTCCACTACCGCATATAAACTTAAAACCATGATTTCACTTGCAATACCACAATTGTTAATTTAAACTAAACTTTTACAATACAAAAAACTTAATATCAAAGCTACAAACTTTACTTTCATATCCACCCCAATATGAATATCGCCTGAGTATAGGTTAGGGAATTCATACTAATGTTGGGTAAATATTTGAGATTTTTACTAGTTGAATTAAGTTTAATTTTTTTAAAAACTTAAAATAATGAAATTATGGGCATTTAATTACATGACTTTGAAATTTGAAATATGAAGATATGAATCAAGGGTGAAAGTTTCAATGCCTTATGTAAATTATCATAAATGAAGTTATGTGACAATTAAACTTAGTTGAATATATATCTTGGTTTTCTTACAAATACTTTGGTTGAAAATATTAGGTCAATTCTTGTAAATAAAAACACATAAGGAGCCCATGATTTTAGATTTATTTTAAAATTTTAAAACTCAAATCTTTTAGTATTGGTAGGGGACATGTAAGTTCAGTAAAACTAGACAAGTAGATAATTTGACAACTAGTTTAGATTTGGACATGAGGAAGGAACTTTTAAAATTCTTGTTCTTTTGTAAATGGAGTTTTGGAGGGGAATGGGGTAGCATTTCCTCCCCTCTTTGTTTTTGTTGTGTATGACTTTTATTTGCATGTTTGAGTTTTTTTATAGACCATTGATTTATGTGTGGTAGAATAGGGTAGAGATTAGGTGGAAAAAAACTATAAGGAAGTAAGGATTTGCATAACAAAATCTAGTTAATACCTACAAGTAGGAAACCATAGGTAGAAAACTTGTTAGGACTGTTAATAAAAAAATTGTTAATAGATTTGAGAACCAATAATTTAAGCATCATTTTGATACATGTTTTGAGTGTGTTTCCTTAAAAATAGAAGTTGGTACTAAAGTGTTTTAGTGTTTATAGTGTTTTGTGTATTGTGTATTGTGCATATTTTACTAAACAAACAACCATTACTTATTACCTTTGTTAAAAACAATTTGGATGTGTTCTTAAATTAGAGTAGAAGTCTTGTTTTTGTTTGTCAAATGTAGTTCTTAGGTATGCCATATGTTTTTCATATGCCTTGATCCAAAACAATAAGAACACCAACATTCACAACTCTACCAAATTTACAAAACACCCCAATTTTACAAAAACGTAAACATAGGCCAACATGTTAACTTTACAAAAACACAAATAACTCATGACTGATCTAAACAAAAACCAATAGACTCAACATTCATAACTTTGAATAGCATTACAAACATACAAATATTTCATGATTGTCATCAATGTTTAGCTTCATACAAGAACCAAAAGATACATTTGAAGAAAATTCATAATGTGTCTAAACCTAAAATGATAAATCCTATAAAAAAAACTTCCAACAGCTCTTCATGTTCCATTCCTTCATCAAATTCAACCTTAAGTTCATCTATCACGTTAATTTCCATTACATGTACATTTACCAAATCAACATGTTTCAAGTAATCAATGTGCAAATGAGATCAATAGTTAATTTTTGTTGACCAAAATTAATTTGTAAAGATTTTCAATTTGAAGATGATGCCTATGGAAGAAATGTGAGGATTCCAACAATGGAAAAAAAAATCTTTTTAGTTTCAATTTGGGAGGTTGGAATGCCCATAATGTGTCTTGCCAACTTTGCAACAAATAGAAAATTTGTGTGATTCTATCCACCATCAACTTAAAACATACAAATGCAATCTACATCAACAAAAGAATGGCAAAATCCATCAACCTTTCTTGACACAAGGTGTTTCATTGTGTATGGATTCGTTTTGATGGTGTGAAACAAATCCTTAAAATCCACCTATGAACCTATTACATGAGGATCTTCAATTATATTTGGCATTGGTGATTTGTAAAACTTCGTCAATAGAGGTAGTGATAACTACAACTCATAATTATCAACCAAACTTGATGCATTTTCATGACCAACATGTGATGTGATTAGAGACATACTTTTAAACCTAGTATTTAACATTAACACTAACTTTTGATGGCATTTTTGGTTATAAAATTCATGCAAAAATGAGATGAAAGATATAAACAATTATAGTTCTTGTGGTTTCACATGAATTTGTAACTCCTCCAACTTTGCAAAAGAAATTACATCCAAATCATCCAAACTCTAAATGACAATATCATGTGCAAGTTCATATTAAAGCTCACAACACGTGAAAATGATAAATTACAAGGTATTTCCAAGCAACCAATGTCCATGGCTTTTATTCATCACACACTTAATTATTATGGGTGTTAGTATTTTAACAACAACCTCTCATATTGCCTAGGTGCTTGGAACTTTGTAACACCAATATTTGTTGAAAACAACAGAGAACAACAATTAAGTGAAAAGTCAAAAATCTTGGAATAATAGAAATTGAATTGAAAATTTGTAATTAGAAACCCATAAAACATAAAACAATGTCGAATACTGAAAACCAAAATAAGTTGTATAACTATTTTCATGCATCTATAGAAATTTTTTGTAAAAAAGACAAAAACAAAACCAAATGTAAGAAACACATTTAGTTCATTTAATTTTCACCAACATGTTCAATTTTGTAGGCCGTAACCCATAATCTATGCATGTTTTGTCATAGCCACCAATATTGGACATGGTCACATGATGAATGGAGTTCATTCACATGGATTTCCATTCATAATTTTGTAGTTCACTCATAGTCCATTTGTAATTAACTTATAATTAATTTGTAGTCCATTTATAGTTAATTTGTGGTTAATTCCTAGTTCACTTTAAGATAATTTTTAGTTAATTTTTATTTCAATCCCAAGTTTTTATAGTCTACTTTTAATTTTGAATTCATCCCCAAGTGCTTTTAGTCCATTTTTAATTAACTTCTAATTCATTCCTAAATTTTTATAGTTCATTCTTCATTAATTTTTAGTTAAGTCATAGTTAATTTGCGGTTGAATTGTAATTAAGAAACCTTTTGATAAGCTTTTTTAGTTGGTGGCCACATGGAAACCTCCTGCATAGAAACCTCCTAAAGCTAGGACCCCAAGGGGGTTTGAATAAAGGTAAAACCCTCTATTTTCTTTAATATGTTCAACATTACTTTAAGGTATGATCTTGTTCCACAACCTTGATTTATTCCTTTTTTGTTTACTTTTTCATGTTTTATCACAATAAATATTTGTTCGCATTTTTGTTTACACATTTCATGTTCTTGTTTTTAACCTCTTATAGTTTAGTCTTAATTTTTATGTTCTACATTTGGATTTAGACTTAAATTTGTCTTTTCATCGTTCATCTTCATAGTTTTCATGCCCATGACATGCTTTGTCCTAAGCTTGCCTCCCTTTGCTAAATTTTGTAGGCCATGTAATTCACTTTTGAATGTTGGCTTATGCAAACTTGATAAACAATATAATTGGATCCCCAAGCTACTTTGTTTTCCATATTAGCATATTAGTAGACATTTCAAAGTGCATGTTCCAAGCAAGTTTTATTGAAAGGTTTAGACATCCCCAAGCTATTACAAGAAACAATATAATTCAAGGCAAATGCACATGTTTACAAATTGAACCCATTGTCCTTTACATATGCCACAACCCATATGTGTGCCATGATCTTTTACAAACATGTTAGTAGCAACAAAAAAACTAGAGATGGCATTTGGTGTAATGTGGATCCTTTTACTAATTGGTTTTTGATTAAATGGAGATATAAGGTGACTAATTGCATGTTTCACATTCTTTGCAAACAATGTTTTATGTTCAACCTATACATGTTTTTTCATGGTGATAATGTAATTTCCTTTGTGTTATGCAATCAAACCTTGGCAACACCCAATATGCACAAGGCTATGATTTCAAGGCCACAAATGTGACGGTGGCATATTATGCATCTCATGATTTGGTTGGCATTTACATCTATGGGTTAGTTTGTATTTATTTTGAAGGATGCTCATGTTGATGAGTTACAATTGTGAAGCTTCCAAACAAGGCCTTGCTTCTTGAACTCTTCCATGTGCACTTCTATTTGGTATGCTTCATTAACAACATCATGAGTTTTAAAAGGCAATTCTCTAGTTGTATCAACCACTTGCAAGTTTTCAATGGTATTACTATTCACACAACTTGCAAAGATTAATGAAAGAAGATTGAGATTAAATGAACATCCCCCAAGTTCATTTAACTTAAAGAATTCATATTTTACTACCTTGCACTTTGCAACCAATCACAAGCACCAAATCATGAGCAAACAAAACCAAAAAGTGAGTTCATTCAAGGATTGTCACCTTTTTACAATGTTAATGTCCCCACAAAATACCAATCATGGTAAGCGTTGATATGTGTAACCTCTTTCAATTCAATTATTGCAAGGTTATCATAAAGACATTGTATTTACACTTCAAGCTCTAGCATGAAGTGCTTAAGGTGTTGGTGTAAGGAGATATTGCAAGCTACAAGCACTGATTGATGAAGCTTACAAAAAATAAAAATTAAAAAGTTTTCAAGATGTGAACAAATTGTTTGTTGCTTGTTTGCACAAGTGAATGTGCATCTATAGCACAAAAACATGAAATTGTAAAAATTAGCTCTATTGTTTTCTTTGAAGTAAACACAAATCTATAAGCTATAAGCACAAACATAATTGCATTGCAAGCACATGCAATGACAAATGCAAACAGATGAAAAAAAGAAGCTTACCTTCTTTGCATTTTGTAAATTCATAGGTAGTCCAACAACCTACAAGCTTTGTCAACTCATACTCCTTCACATTCATGAACAAGACATCAACACTCCATATGTCGTGTTCAAAAAAAACAACGGAGATGTCAAACATGAAAAAATATAAAAGCCTTGTGCAAAAAGTGCTCTCAATGCTTGAGGGTCAACTATCTCAAGCGCGCTTGAAATGCAAAGTGTGCCCTAAACCTAAAATAAACCCTAAACCTAATTTGTTCTCGTTCCTTGTGAGGTATAAATGGAGGGTATTAGGTAAGGCTTTTGTCAAATACCCATCCTTGTGATATCATGGTTATACATACATCAATTTTAATTATGCCCAGGTTTGGAGGTGGGGGCGGTCTTTGAAAATTGCACCTCAGTGCTGGGCCACTCCTTGTGTATGAAGAGTTGTTGAGACTGGGATGAGACAGATGCGGCAACAAGGGAAAGGGATTGTTGGTTTTGGGCCCTATGAGAGAAGGGTCATGAGAAGGGATGAGAGAATGGTAATGAGAAGTCAGGGCCAGAACAAGTTGATACAAACCCAACCCAACAAACTTGATTGCAAAAGAAAAGGATGATAAGCAGAACAAATGGAACAACCTAAATAACCAAAAGGACTTTGGAACAGAATTTGTTCCTTTTGGGTCCTCTCTCTCTTTGTTCTTCCTTTGCTGGGTGCTTTGTTTAATGGAGCTTACCAGGGTTTCCATCAATTGTTAGTTTGGGGTCCCTCCTCCCAAATCAAGCAGCTACAGAGAGATACCATTGGCAAAACCAGTGTTGGCCGGTTATTGAGAAAAATGGCCACTTATCAGCCTGGTTAGTAACCTGGGTATCAATAACCTACCAGGCCAGTTATGAAGTTTTTTGAAACCTGAGAGAGAACCTACCTGCCTGGTACATAATAATTCCAAGAACCGGCAACAGCCTTATGAGTCGGGTATTGAAATTTCAACATTTAATAACTTACCCGGATGATTGAAATTTCATCCTGTTAGGTTATCAATCCTAAAACTCTAAATGTGTTTATGATAAAGAAAGAAAGAAAGAAAGAAAGAAAAAATAATTAAATAATTATATATATATATATATATATATATATATATATATTACATATCTTGACATACCCTACCTAGGTAGTATTACCGATGGTTCTCAAGGTGGGCATTTGAGAACCGACTTTTTGTGACCAATGGTAATAATCAAGTAAATTGATAACTGGAAAGTCTAGAATTTTTATTTTAAAAAAGAAGAAGATATTGATACCTTGTGTGGTCCTGAAAAAAGAAAATAACCTACCCAGCTTATTATTATTTTTAAAAAAACACAATAAGTGGCCCACATTGGTAAAAGCCAGTGTTGTGTGGTTTTGGATTATAAAGGGAACCTTTAGTGGATTTAGTTCTGAAACCTTTTTTTTTAGTATTTATGGAATGTCCAGTCTAATCCCCAAACCAGTTCTTTGAATTTTGTAAAACCTTTGATTTTGAAATTTTTTCTTAATAAAATTGGAGTCCAGTCTGGTTCAACCCTTTTTTCCTGCTGACGAAATTTTGCCAAAAAGTGATATTAAGATTTCAACATGCATAAATGAATTGATTGTTGAGATCTTCAATCGCCTGAATTTGAAGGGAAAAAAAAAGGGGGGGGAATAATTTGCCAGAATTTTAAACATGGGTTCAACTAAGTAGCGAAAAATCTAGAAATATGTAAGTTTTTAATTTTCATATCTCAATTATAGCCAAGGTTGGCTAAATGTTCATATGGAAGACCATTAATTACTTTTGGCTAGTTCAAAAAAACAATTAAGAAAAAAAGAAAAAGCACTAATTGCAAGGAAAACAACAACAAGAAAGAAAGAAATTGGAGCAACCTAAAGTTTTAACTGAATAATGAGAGAGAGAGTGAAAGATTGGTAGTAAGTGGTACCAGCTTTTGTTTTATTGAAGAAAATTTGCCAGAAAGAGAAATTTAAAATTACAAAAAAAATGAAAAAATGAAGTGACTTTAGAGGTTTTCAATCTCTATAAGTGAGAAATATAGCAAGAATCGCCAGATTTGTATATTTGGCTTTCAGTGTGTAGCCATAAAACATACAAGGCTGATTAAAGAGTTATACTTCATATCTGGTTCATAGCTAGATGTGGCTAAAATCTTCCTAGCGAGGATTGCCAATTTATTTAAATTTTTTAATATATCCTCCTGTGGATGATTGCCACGTAGGTGGGGGGGTACATAAAAGCTTTCCTCCAAAATCACTTCATTTTTGGAGGCTTTCAATCGCCATAAGAGAGAAAAACAGTAAGAATCACCAGATTTGAATATCTGGCTTTCAGTGCGGTAGCCATAATAAACATAGAAGGCTGATTAAAGAGGTGTACTTCATATCTGGTTCATAGCCAGATGTGGCAAAAATCTTTCTAGGGAGGATTGCCAATTAAATTGTTTTTAAAAAAATACATCTTAAATTAAATTGTATATATATATGTTATCTTCCTGTGGATGATCGCCACGTAGGTGAGCTACATAGAAAACTGAACTAGCCTACTAAGTAACCACGTACCGACACAAACTGAAATCCAAAGTGAAAACACAAGTCAACCTAAAGTGGAACAAACGGCATGGGCGGGAATGGTGTGCAAGCAACATGGCAGGACAGGACAGGACTGGTTAGGGTTAGGTTTAGGTTAGGTTAGGTTAGGGTAGGGCAGGGCAGGACAGGGTAGGATAGGGCAGGGTAGGGTAGGATAGGATAGGGCTGATTAGGTTTGGTTAGGTTAGGGTAGGAGGATAGGGTAAGGGTTTGGCGGGGGGGGGGGGGGGGAGAAAAGGTGATGATGATAGCCCATGGGCCATGGGTGATCATCATTTATTCACGGAGAGAGATGGGCGGTGGCGGTGGGCAGTGGGCGGGCCAAGGATATTTTGGCCAATTTTTTAATTTTGTTTTTCCACATGTGTCGGTGGTGTGTGCGCGTATAATCCGCCGGTGCAGTGATGGTTGGCTGGCTGGTTTTTTTGATTGCTTGCTTGCTTGCTTGCTTCCTTCCTTCCTTCCTTGCCTGCTTGCTTGCTTGGTTGCTTGAGAGTTGCTTACGCTGCTCGCTGTTACTTAGGTTTTCTTTCACTCCTAAAAAAAAACCCTACCTATATTATTTGCCTAGTGTGCTTTTTTTCCGCCACCTTCATTACAACAACTCTCCACACACATTGCATGCATGCGCTGGTCGAATCCCATTTCTTTACTTTACCTGGGGTAGCTTCGTGGGCTTTCTTCCCATCGTCAAAGTGGGGAACAGGGCTACGAGCTTCGACTCGATCGATCTCCAAGGCTAGCCGCTTCTCTTCTCTAAGGAAAAAACGAAGGTCTCAATTTTGTCACTCCCGAGTCTCCGGTAGTCCTCTAGTGTGCTTTTCTTTTCTCCCCAGTTAACTTACGTGGTCAAACCGGGTACTAGAAGCTGTTTTGGTGATGCGGCTTTGGTGCTAGTGGTCCCCGCACATGCCCCATCTGCTCCCTCCTTCGTGCTTGTTGTACACACCCCCCATTCCCCAGTTCTTCTTTCTGTTGCGTGTTGTGCCTGTCTCACGCTCCTCTCTCTCTCTCTCTCTCTCTCTCTGTGCCTGTTCGGCAATAGAGAGACGGAAAACAGGTGTAGTAGTAGTAGGAGAGAGCTTTCATTATCTGCATATAGAGAGCATGTAAAACACATGAGGTAGAGAGAGAGAGAGAGAGGGAGAGAGAAAGGAAAAGTTTATGATAAGTAGCTAGTGGGATTGTGCGAAGGATAGGAGTGGTAAAGAGGACGTAGATCTTGGAGTTTAGGTGGGTGGATTGCTTGTCTGTTTGGAGGGATTATGTTTGAGGTCTAATAGTTGGTAAGGAGTGAGTGCAGGAAGAGGAGGAGGAGGAGAAAAACACATTCAAGGCTAGGAGGAAGGTGACAACAGTTTCAGTTGGGTTATAGGAGTCGGTGGGAGGAGGAGGAGGAGCAGAAGAAAAGAAAAGAAAAGAAATGCGTCTTCATGCTTCTTCTTCGCCGGACCGAAGTTATAAGTCGCGGAACATAGACTTAAACAAGGAGCCAACAGCATGGGACGATAACACGGACGATCATGCGTCCAGTACTAGTTGTTGCACTGGAGGAGGAGGAGGAGGAGCAGGAGCAGGCGGAGGAGACTCGACGGCGCCTTTCAGAGGCGTGAGACACCGGCCGGAACTGAACAAGTGGGTGACGGAGATCCGACCCACATCGCAGAAGCGAAAGATATGGTTGGGTACTTACGAGACACCACAGGAAGCTGCCAGAGCGTACGATGTAGGAATTTACTATACCAGGAAGAAAATCCCTTATAATTTTCCGGATTCGCCGCACCACTTGCTAAACCAACCCATCCCTCCCGAGCTGCCGTGGGAGACTTTCGCCGCTCTGGTGAAGCAAAAGGCAACCTTGGCTGCCAAGAGGCACAGGGTGAACCTCCAAGAAGCCACCCCCGCCCAGTAGTAGCAGCTTCTTGTAGATAGATAGATAGATAGAAAGATACCTCTCTATTCGGGTTGTGTAGATCGATTCTCATCAGGCTACTAGTGCTCCAGACGCAAAGTTTGCAGCTTGACCGTTGTAAGCCAGCCAGCCAGCCCTAGTAGGGTTGCCAGGCTTCTTGGGAAGAAGAAAGAATCTGATCAGATGGAGAAGAAGAGATTTTCGTAGAAACTGAAGGCGGCTAGAGGACGGAAAACTTTTATTGCATTATCTGCTCCTCCTCCCCAAGTGTGTCCAGAGAATTTTTTTTTTGTATCACTCATCCCTTGGTTTTAAGATTTGACAAAAGTTTGGACAAAAGCAGCTGAGCAGTGTGCTTCTTTTGATCCGGGTGTGTGCATATTCCTCGTTCCTGGCACATCTCCCATAGTAGATTCATGGATCATGGATGGGATATCTATGGGCGGATTTGGAAGCTGCTCTTTCTTTTCCTGCTGCCTCAGACTGTTGGGAACTGCGGTCCTTCAGAAGAAGAAGAAACAAACGTCGTGATGTTGTACATATATCATGACACGGAAAACTGTAGTAGGATGAGTGCGTCGCTGCAAATACACAGTTGTAAATTCACTTGTTCTCTCTTTCTAATCAAAAGTCTTTTTGTGTCCTGATTCTTCAGCAAAAGTGATGGTGGTTGTGGGCATGTGCATGGACGGTGTGAATGGCAGTGTTGGGTTGGGTTGGTGGGAGGTCTTAAAGGGTTTGCACAGGTCTGCTTCTGAATCTCTTTTGCAGGTATCTATGCAGGGTGGAGTGCTGGATAGGTAGCTCAAATCTGTTTGATGTACAGATGATGGAAAAAGAATCAATACTTTGTAATAGAGAAGGTGGGTTTGGAAGAGTTGGATTGCTGATGATGTTGTTATCTGTGGTGGGTGCAACTCCCCCTGATTGAACTCCCTGAGATGTTTAGACAAAGCTTAGGAGCATCAACAACTCCAGGTTGGTTGGGCAGACATATGCTTTCTTTGGAAATTGATGTTTGCATTCCTGACATCTTGTTTATGCATTTGGATACAATATGTAGTGAAGTGCATATTTCACAGATGCTCGTAGCTCTTGGAATGTGTTGCCTTCAGGGGG
>Ga0209611_10008035_pt1 | contig 16701 bp, 15 predicted proteins | sample S1TSphgellanicum_3_FD_187693 | JGI IMG/M metagenome (GOLD analysis project Ga0209611, IMG submission 187693) | Host-associated microbial communities from peat moss isolated from Minnesota, USA - S1T2_Fc - Sphagnum magellanicum MG (SPAdes) (version 2) | ecosystem: Host-associated > Plants > Peat...
CATTTTCTTTGTGCTAATAGGCTACCTGACAGTAAAGCCCGAGGGTGAGGGCATTCTCAAAATAAGGGAACAATGACAAGGTTGTGAAAGCTGTGTCTAGCCCCACAATTAGGGCATGCTCTGCACTTGTGGGTTTTACCCATTATAAAGCACACCAGATAAAAGTTATCATCAACCAAAATATATGTATATGGGGGAGGTGCAGGAGAGGGAGGGATATTTTCACTACTCCTTAAGAGTGAGAGGGATCTTACTCTTGCAGTCGGTGTTAGATCCAGGCTCCTCCCCCTTTTTCAGAGAGATATTCATGACTATAATGTGGCCTCTAAATACACATGTTGGAGGCGATGTGAGGTCTTGTATTATTTCTGTGCAGCCCTGCTATGAGATTTCTTCTCAATATAAATTTCGATTGCAAGTGCATGCAAAACTGCCTAGCCTAGCCAAAGGTTTGGGAGGTGCATACAAATGGGCAGATAGTGCAGAAGGGAGTGTTGTTGATTACCTCTAAAGAGACTAATGTTTTGTTTAAAGTTCTTCCCTGTCACCTACATATTACATATATTAAAGGATGTTGGGATGTGAAGCATCATTTCATCCATTTGTCTCGTCATCCATCTGGACGGATGCAGCTATGTCATCCCCACTATTTAAAATAGAAGCATAAGGGCTTCCACATGACACATCATTTTTATCATTTTAACTTATATATGTGATAATTCAACTTTAGGCAAAGTACTTGGGATAAAATCAGAAAAGAAAACCACCAAAAGAGAAGGATCAGTGTGTTCAAATGTAAGTTAACTTCAATTTTACAAAGTATCTTCTTAGCAAGCCATCTAGGGCTCATGCAAACCTGCCTAGACAAAAGAGCACCACCTCATGAGCGAAAAAACCCCTCCTTCAACCTGGAATAAAAATGTTGTGCCCTCCCCGGTCAATGCTAAGCCTTCTCATTGGTTGCATGATTTTATTTTTTCTAAAACTCTTGGTCACCATTTTCAACCTGGGCTACTAATAATACCCCTTCCTAAGAGTGTGCGCATCCATACTATTGCAATTCATATTTACTAGGGTAAACCAGCTGGTGACCGAACACTTAAGCTCTCAAGGCAGGCCAGATCCAAGGGGAGGGCTCCATTGTTTTTGGTGCTCAAACAAAACTTGAACCCCTTCTATTGATGCATCATTTCATCCATCTGTTTCGTCATCCATCTGTCCATTTGTCCAGTGATTCATTCATTCTGTCATGGTCTATTTACTCCGACTAGGTGGAGAAAGAGTGGAATACAGACGCGGCGCGACGGAGAATAATATATATTAATGTTGTAATTTTTTTTTTAATTTTTAATTTTGGGGTTTTTGGACTTAGGTACACTCATCCTGTCTCTTTCTCAACAACTGAAAGAGTTGGGTTGGGCTTTTATTTTTTCTTTTTTTTGAAATTTTATTTAAAATATTAGAAATTTTCAATGCTTTTTACATTGCCATAATTTTTTATTATAGTTCAATGGATGCTAGAGCGAGCAGCTGTTAAGCACACTTTTATTAGATATTGGCAATTTCAAGGCTTGCATTTGCCATAATAATAATGACAATGGATGTTAGTTGCCATTTTAGCACACAAACTTAATAGATATATTGGTAATTGCAATGATCAGATTGCCCAGAAAAATAATTTTGCCAATAATAATAATATGTTGGATGCCAAAGGTATTATGATGCCAAAAACCCTAACCATTATGAATAGGGAGGGGGTCTAGATACTGGAACTTATCAACATACAAAAACAAAGAAATAATTTTCAACAGATAGATACCTACTAAATAATAAGTAACTTACTACTTACTTACAAGTTGAACAACGTTCAGGTATATTTGTCGTCTCCAGTCTATTCCCATCAGCTGTATGTTGCTATCTCATGGGTCACAAGCGGTGCAAACATCAAGATTTTCGGCGGCCAGGGTCTCAATGGATACATGTGAAATGTTGTATATAAAGAGGTTTTGGAAATGTAGTTTGTAATTGTAATTTTGTAATATGTACTGTCAAATACACACACATGTGCATTAGGCACAGGGTTCAAACTAGTATTTAGTTCAAAGGGGGAAGCATCGTATCTTCACAAAGAAAGTTCCACAGTTTCTCTTTTTTTTCCTTTGTTTTTTGGTTTGATGGACCAGTAAAAATGGCTGGTTGCTGCTACACCACCAACAACAACAACAAAAGGAACTTGGGAGGCACAATATCTAATTAATAGAATTAACGATAGGCACTTTCGACACAATAGGTACTTACTGAGGAAAAAATTGTCTAGAACCACTTCAATGAATATTATACAATTTAGAAGAAAACAGAAACTCAGACACTCAAGTCAATAACTGATGTGCTACATGGTAAAATAACCAAAATCCCATTGTTAAGCAAACATTCTTTGCTGTAGGGTTATAATGACATTCTGGGTGGTTTGGAATCTGTTGCTACTTTAATTTCTAGCCACATACATATGGAGTGAATTATGGTTTTTGGTACCAATAAAAAGCTGGCAAACACAATAAGAGGCAGTTGCATGTAGCAGGAATGACAACTGAACAACAGCACCGAACAATGTGGGATGTTTGTGGTAGCTGGTTATGATGTGCAAGTGCTACACTACTTATTAGAGACAACAATCTGAGCAATCAGAATTCTGTCTAAAAGGCCAACAATTTGCAATGCAACAAGCAAAACAGAAAAGAAGGAGGATCTAGTTGTTGCCTACCCAACCCAATACCGTGATGAGGAAACAGAATGTATTCAAATAAGAGAAAATTCGGCTGACACTTCTTTTCATTGACCTATAAGAGCACAAGAAATGCAGACAAATGTAGAAAAAGAAGAAGTTATTTCTTTTGATGAAGAATGCTACCAACTAAAGTAAAATATGCACATGACATGACATTTGGGGGAGTTTTTGGGGGCACTGTTTAAGAATCTAAAGATCTTTCAAAAGAGAATGTCTAGATCTGGTTTGAATTCAGACCATTTGAGCCCAGCTCATTCACTAACTAAAAATAAGTTTGCATGTGAAGATGCATCATCATCTCACATCATTCTGTACATTGACAAGCTAATTTCATTGCCTACTTTGGAGTCCATGTTTTTTACTTTTCTTACTACAAGTTTGGCAACTAACCACCTTCGATTTCCAGAATTCAGATATGGGAAGAAAGACCCAAATTCCTTGTGTTTTGCTAGGCATGATGATGTACATAGGGTGAACATTTGCAAGAACTTCTAGAAATAGAAAACACTACACGTAACCTAGGTGATTTTTTTGTGGTGAATCTTTGCTATTTTGCCAAACATTTTCAAGAAAGACTTGAAAAAAAACTTCCTTCTCACTGTTGAAGGAAAATTGAAAAAATTGAAATGAAAAAAATTGAAAATTGAAAAAATGAAAATGAAAAAGGATAACTATGCACCAAACCATTTCAAGTAATATGAGACAACTGCAGGTGTCAACAGCACTAGCTTTTATCAAGCTCAAAACACAGTGAAGCCATTCAACTGGAAGTTCAAACTATGCAGTCCCCGGAAGTTCAAACTACACAGTCCCCTTTCACAAAATCTCCTTGTTGCGAGGATAATGATGCAGTGGGAAAATGAATCCACAATAGTGCAAAACTAAAGTTGTAAATCACCAAGTTGTGTGTAATTAAGCTTTTTTTTGTCTTCAGACATGTGTAGCATGCCAAAAACTTGCTCATTAGAATACAATCAAGTTAACAGTGTAGGTCCATAAACAACACACAGGTTGAGCATGACAAACACTAAAAACCAGTGACTAGTTCAGTATAAGCTATAATTTTTCAGCTTCCACAACAATGGTCAGACTCATTGTGAAGCACTCGCCATACTAACATAATTAGAGCATCTCTAGCCATGGTTATTATGTGACCCTGCAAAAGTATTTCAACTCACATCCAAGTTTCGATTATTTACTTTTTTCCTCTCTCTCCCATAAAACTAAAATTGGGGCCCTGCAAACAATTGGGAGACTACTAATAGCCAACCACTTGAACTAATCATTACGATTGGCCAATCAGAAACAGGGAGCAGCAGTCAGATCATATTTATTACCCTCTTCTCTGGCAGGTGGTAGGCTTTGCGGCACCTTTCACCATCCTCAGCAAACCAGTGTTTTTTTTTTCCCCCCAATTTCCTGAGGTAGGTGGACTGGTTACCTCCAAAAGAAGGCTACAGGTCAGAAAGATGGCCACAGTGAACCAGCACCCACCAGCACACCATGCACTGGATGCCTCTTATTAGGTACTCAGTTGTGGATGAACCTCAACTGAGTTAATAAATTTTTTGGTTTGACCTTGGTAAATAACCAATTCTGTAGGAAATCAGTCTCATATATAGGAAGATAGTTAGGAAAACAGGTAACTACTAGGTGAGTAGATGATTATACATTGGTAACAGCTGTTTTTACTACTTACCTACTCGTAACCTGCTTGTGGACTGTTACTAGGTAGGTAGAAAAAAAAAAGCAACTAAGCTAACCACAATGGGTAGCTAGGGAACTGGAACCCAACAGAAAACTGTTTCCTGATCACTTACCATTCATCCTTCACGGTGTGCTGGTGGGTGCTGATTCCCTATGGCCCAGAAGACATGTAGAATTTTTTTTGAATTATATATTGTTGACTTGCAAGGACCTACTGTAACCAAAAAGAAGGGGTGAAGAAACACATTGTCTTATGCATAAGAAACTCAAAGTAGAAACATAAACCCTGGGATTTTTGCAACACTATCAATTCCAACACTTGCATTGTAAACCCGGTGTTATCAGAAATTCTACTGGTGCTATAGATTTGACATAATAAGATTCAATATTCTACGTGTAAAATTGCCAATTGTTACATACATGTGAGCCCTCACAAACTTGTCATTGTGGCAACAAACATTTGGTTGCCATGTACAAAATCATACATAAAGGTCCAAAATCTATTGAGGTATAGCTTGAGGTCAGAACTTTGAAGGTTCTTTTATTCTATATGAGTTGCTAACCCTTCTCCAACTAATGCCAAAATGCAAAGGATCATTAAGTTTATTATCTGATAAACCGTAGCCTTAGAGACATCTCGATCTCCATGTTCAAATCAAAGTATGAGTGATATATACCAGGTTTACTTAGAACCACTAAAGAAAGACAGGTTTTTGTGCAAGAATAGGCTGCAAATATATCTTTATGAACTTCCCACTCCTATCTTCATTTATCCCATTTTGCCCAACCCAAGGACAACCCACTAAGGCTTCTAATATTCGTTCAAACACTTGTTTTACAACATGGATCTAAGAAAGATGCAATAGAGGTCCCCATTCTAAATGCATAATTATCCATTTACATGCCCTTTTTTCTACAGCTCGGACGTCCTTCTTTCCATCATCAATCTTTAGCATCAACCCCTTATGGAATTTATTTTTCCTAAGCACATATTGTTTGCCATAATGTAGTTACTAGCACAACAGAAATCAACAACTACTAGTCACGACTAGTCCAACCTACTATCTCTTGAAACAGATCAAACAAGAAGAAAAACAGAACTTACTTGCATTGCTCCCGAATTTTCCTTATTTTGGCTTTCACCGTCCTATTATGCAAACCTCCATTCAATGTCGCAACTCCTTCAACCATCCATAGATCAGTGCCGATCTGTTCTTCATAACACATAAACAAACAAAACTTCCTTGAAATAATAATTATTGCAACTAACAAACAATGACGAAATAATTTCCGCCATTAGCATGCAGAAAGTTGATGGCCACTGAAAAAAAAACCCAAAACCCCAAAAACTTGCCATGTTCACATGACAAACATTATCCAAGTGTCGTTCCTATCTGGTCACATTACAATTTAAATATGGTGAACTCAATATTTTTTTCCTAGACATGTGGCAAATTTGGGGGATTTTTTTTCATAAAATCTTTTGTAATGGTTGTAGGCCCCTTCTCTTTTTTTTTGGTCACTAAGTGGCAAAATTTCACCCCAAAAATAGTAAATTGGGTAGAAAAAAATGTGTTACCAAATCGTTCACTTGATATGCTACCCATATTCTTAGAATATTCTTTAAATATATATTTTTTAAATTTCGAAAAACAAATCATGTTATTTTATTAAGGTTTATGTAAAAAATTTGGCAAAAAATGTCATTTTCACAAAATTTGAAATCTATTTACAATTTTTTTTTTTGTTTAAAAACAAATGTTATGATGTTTAATGTGTGTTTTTGTTATTTTTTACTCACTAGATTAATTTCAAATTAATTTTCATGTTCCCATGATATATTAAAAATATAACTATATAAACAAATTTTACAATTTCAACATCAAATTAAATTACGATTTTAAAACATGAAAATAACAAGTAAGCATTACACTTGCTATGGTATGTGTTATTGTAATTACATTCATCATTCTTCACATCATCATTATTGAATATGAGAGTGCTTCACACTTGGACCCTTTGTTTGACATTAGCAATGACTAGCCTTGAATGAAAAGAAGATTACCATTTCAAAATTTTAAGCAAGGCACATTAAAAATTGAAAATACAAATATGTACTACAAATTGAGAGGTGATCTCATTGAACATTTGTGGGCCATGAAAACCTCCAACTTTTATTGAAATAAAAAAATTGAATTTTGAATCAACAAAGCCCATGTTATTTATTATATTCTCTAAATCAAAACCTTGCTAGAAAAAAAAAAGAAAAAAGATGGAACAAACATGCATTTACTATAGTTCATAACACAATAATTTTTGCATAAAAACTAGGAATCGGGAGATTTCTATTCAAAGTTCCCTAAATTGATCATTAGCTTCCTTTGTAAGAAATGGGAGTTGCATTGCATTTAAATTTGACTTTCTATTGCATTGATAAATATTTACAAAAGGCCACGATGCCTCTTGTGGATTCAATAATGGAAATGAAACTATCATTTTTGTTATAAATCTCTACCAAGCCTAGCTTTCCCATGGCCTTTGCTTTCAACCAACAACTAGTGCCAAACAATGTTTCAACTTTGTGAACTCCTCCATGCATAAAAATAGGAAATATTTTCTTGCATTTGGAGTCATCATGAACTTCATGGGCATTATAAACAATTGAAGTGTAAAGTTGTAGTGTAAGGTTTTGACCTTTGTTCAAGTAATTGCTACCATTTCTTTGGTGGCTTCAACTTGTGTTTTCAACACAACCTTTTTGCCTTTTAAAAAACATTAGTCCTCCTTCATTCTTTAGCTACCCCATAAGGTGCTTCATAATCCTCCCACCTAGAAAAGGTAAGGTGGAAACAATGGGCTCCATTTCATTAGAATCGCCCCTTTCAATGTCTTCTTCTTCAAGCTATGTTTTTTTAATAAGAGACTATTGCTTCACCAATAATGATTTTTTTGGGTATTCATGGAGATCACTCCATCTAAGTACATCTTTCAATAACAAGTAACATTGAATGAAACAAGAATTTAAACATTTCTATTGTTTAAACAAATAAAACTCAAGAGATCTTTGAAGAATATCCTCTACAAAGCTTCTTAATTCATCCAAAGATGCAATACTACCATAGATGCCCACAAACTTGGAAACATTATGTTTAATAACACCCCATTTGATCTCCAAGCTCCTAAATTATCTTTTTGCACATCCTTATATCCTCGAATGATTGTAGTGCAAAATAAATTTCTCCCAAAATGTATTTGAATGTTCTCCATTTGTAGCAATTAGATCTTGGTTGATGTCAAAAAAGTTTTTGCACAATTGATTTTTTTCTTCTAACTTGAAGTTCTTCTCTTTCTTAATTCTCGATGCCTCCCTATGGGCCCTTGAAGTTGACATGGTTGTAATTCCTACATCAACACACAAATGTTCCTAAATGTCAATATACAAATAAATATGTTTTGTGACAATGGTATAAAGCACATGGTTGCCAACATGGGGAGAAAAAAATGTTGGGATTGATTTTTGGTTCGTGTTGTAGGTGTGGTGGTGGGGATGCAACCATTTTGTTAGGGTATTGTGGTGGAGTTGCTTTTCTTGTCAATTAAAAAGTACCCTTTTCAAGGTCAAAATTTATTTGGGTAATTATATGCAATTTAATATATTAGTTGGGTATGGTAACCATGCCCATCACCAAATAAAGGCCTACAACCAAATGCCTTTATAGTGCAAAACCTAATTGATTTATGGAACCCACACTTTTTTGTAGTGATCAATAAAATGCCTATGAACAAATGCTTGATTTGAAAATATAGTGTTTGGCTTCACGAAAATATTCAAACATTGAAAAAAAATTGTTCATTAATGGGTATGAATGTTAGCCATTATGAAATCACAATTGGGTTTTTATGTTTGTGGTGTTTGGTGATGGGATGTGAACTATCACATTCTTATGTGTACAATTGACCATGAATAAGAGGGAACATATTAGGCTATTATTTTGAATGTTTGGGTGTGGGTGTGCTTTAGGACCATGTTCCCAAAAAAATTTCTAATCAAAAGCAATCATGGCTATTTCGCAATTGGGTAATTAAAACAAATTACAACAATAAATCCATGGGCACAATTTGGTGATGGGGGTGATTTTGGCCAAATTTGATAAACTTCTAATGTACTAAAACAAGTCCACATGTTTGGTTTTGGGGGTTGGGTTTTCACTTTAAACAACATGCAAGTAATCATAAATGAACAAAAATCATAATAAAAAATTATAATGCAAAAAGAAAATTAAATCTAGTAATAATTAACCCCAACATAGTAGGATATTTAGATCTTGCAATTATGGACATCTACCACCAAGGCAAAGGACACACTTTGTGCAATTTGCTTTCCCACCAAAACATCCAAAGTAGAACAAATTATTTACATGAGCAAAAGCATTATCATTATCATTTCTATTCCTAAAATTGAACCTTCAAGTATGTCCTCCCTACCAATTAGTACAAAAGAGGAGCCTCAATGTGTTTTACAACTCTTCCTTCTTGGTGCAACATGGCTAAAAAATTAGATTAAAAGCTTTGTAATTGATTACGAAAGTATAACATGTAGAAGAGAAAGAGTCAAGTTAGAAAGTAGAAATAAAGTTTTAGTTGAAATCAAAGGTGAAAGTAGAATAGGACAAAAATAAGAAACTAGATTTGAAATTATAGTTAGAAGTACAAAAAGATGATTGGAAAATAAAGGAGGAAGGAAATCAAAATAGGGATTGAAGTTATTAATAGGATTCGCAATGAAAAGTTCAAACAATTTGTGTATTACCACTAGTCTAATAGTTTATACTCCCACACTCTAAAGCACCTTAGCCAAAAAACCCTAGATTTTAGATAACTCATGTGAATCACACTTTTGAGGTTTATACTAAGAACTTGCACATCCACCAAAGGGATCAATTTAGTACATATGGGAGGACTTTTTAAAACTTTTATGCTTTAATATCTTTTATTGAACCATTAAAACATTTGCATTGTTAGCATATCCTAACCTTGTTCATTGTTTGGTTTTGTGGGATGTGTACATGAAAAAGAAAGGTATATCACTAGTTGGGCACACCACCCATTTACTAAAGGCTTGGGTTAAAAATTAAACAATCATCATAAATTTGAATATCCTTTGTAGGTTATACTTAGGCATGCTAAACTAACCAATGTTGGACAAAGAGAACATCCCACCTCAACCTACATCAAACAAAATACATAGTAGACCACAAGTTAATAAGGTGCCATCAAAAAACATAAGAGGGAAATGGACAAACTAGGTCTTGGAAGAAGCTATGGATGTTATTAAAAGAGGTACATGTTCTTTGAAGAGGTTAAATTGGTCTTGGAACATACCCATGTGACCTCCCTTTTGGACCATATGAATGGGGAAACAAGATCATGAAAAATGGGGCTAAAAAGTGTTATGACAAAGGAGGAGGACACAATAGTAGCAAGGACATTAACTATGCAAAAACATGGTTTGTCAATTAACTTATAATAGTTCAAAACGAAAATTGATAAAATCACACAAATAGGGCGTACCCCATTTCGAAATTGTGTACCAAGAAGCTCTTGGTGGTAATATTTCAAATAGAAGCATCTAGAATTTAACATCCAACATGTAGAAGGATTAAAAATTTGTAGAGCATAAGGGTTGCTTATAAAATGTCGTAAAACATTCCATGAAAACTTGCAAATGTTGTACATTCAAAAAAATTACAATGCAAATTGGCATAAAATTTTAATGAAACAAACATTCAAGTAGGTAGATAATTAAGAGCTTGAGTTTTGGCCAAAATGGGTTCAAACCAAGTTGTTTATAACACCATTCCCAAATATTGGGAATGGTTAATTCTACATTGTATTGAATGTTACAAGTGGAGTTCTACCAAGGTTTTACATCCTCAAAGGTGAAATACTTTGAGATGATTACATCAAGCTTTATAAACCATGGACACGCACGACAATGCAAACAAAAAAAAACATGGATGATTTTTTTTGTTGGATTTTTTTCTTTCTTCAAAAGGTTTGTTCCAAGTGGTATATCTAGAACCAATTGTCATTTGTTAATTCTGGATGGGCATGGTTTTCATGCTACCTTAAAATCAATAGAGCAAACACAAGACTTTGGTTTAATTATGATCACCTTGCTTTTTCATACATCACACACTGTAATTGTTAAATTATCTTGCTATAAATCATTGAAAACAACATTTAAGAGAGAAAGGGATGGAGCCATGGTAAAAATAAGTTACACATAACTAAATAAAATCACTTTGATTATATGGGTGAACAAAGCCTTTAACCAATCACTCACAAAACATAACATCAAGTTTGGATTTAGGGTTTGCAAAATATGGCCTTTAAACTCTAAGGCTATGGAAGTTAAAACTAACCCTTCAAACATTTACATAACACCAACAAAAAATCATAGCAAGGAAGGTGAGGAGGATTGAATGATGGAGTTGACAAAAGCCAACAACAAGAGTAGTCTTCTACTATAAAGTTATTACATATATTTGGAATTGATCTAAGAATTATAACAACAAATAATTCCACAATGTCAACAACACAATTTTGTTGCTATGTAGAAATGCATGATAGCCCCCTATTTGGGTTGGAGAAGATGGGTTAGGGGAATTGGATGAACATAGTTAACTTTACTAAGGGTTTGCATATGGGACACATGAATTTGATGAGCCTACAATCAACTTGGCAAATCCTATTGAAGTTATAGTAGTCCAATTTTAAATCTTTCCAATTGTGGCCCAAGTAGCCATGAGGATGCACAACTTGTTATCCTTGCCCCATTTACTTGCAAAACATATAAGGGGCAAAAAATCATTAATAGATTATTCCAAATCACACATTGTGACTTTTGATCAATACTTAAATACCTTATAGAAGAAGCCACATGGAGAAAATAACAACAAAAGAAATTAGAAAAGTGAATTGAAAGGACAAGGAGGAAAAAAAGGCCACAAAAGTAGCAAATATGATGATAATTACTAAACAAGTAGCTCACAAATAAACAAATAAATGTGCAAGATTTAACTTTGTTTCAACTTGGTCTATAGAAAATGTAAATGAAGCATTTGATTGCTTTCAGAACAACTTCCAAGTAGGATTGAAAGCAGATCCTTTAGGGTATAGAAATGTTAACCTTGGGTTGACAACAATGGCTCAACGAGAGGCTAGACAATGAGCAAGGGAGAAGCATCAAAAGTGAGGGTGTGTTGCAACAAAGTTGTAATCGATTACAAATTAGTTTAAAAAAGAATGGGATGGGGGAGTGGGGTTGGCGGGTCAAAATTTTGGTGTTTGAAGAATGCAATCTTTAGATGTCAAGTAGGAATGGAAAATAGTTATAACTTTCACATACCTATTGACAAACGCTCTACATTGTTGTTGGGTTCCAATAAATGACCATTCGCACAATTAGTCTTCATGTTGCCATTTGTGGTACTTTCAAAGTTACCTACTTATTTGTTGCAATGAGCACAAAATAATTTCTTTTTTATTTGAAAGAAAAACGTACCAACAAGCACCAACTTCAAAGTAATGAACATCAAAATTACTTTTGGAATTGCCTACTTGATTGTTAACTGCAACAAACATTATCAAAAGAATTATTTCTAATATTCTAAGAGAAAGAGGCCTAATCAACAATAAACATTTCTAATCTCTCAGGTTTTGGGCATTGGTATTGCTTGCTTGCTACAACAAGCATTATCAAAAGAAGTTATTTCTTTTTTGAGAGAGGGGATTGACCAATAGGTAAAAACTTCAAGGTTTTGGACACCAACAAACATGCTCTAGTAGACAAGTCGGAGGAGACAAGTCAAAAACATGTTAAAGGCTAAAATAGACTTTAACTTAGTTTTGCACAAAAACTATAAGTAAAACATTGAGATTAACGATTTTTCAAAATTGTCATTATCAATTTTTTAGTATCGGATTTATCCTTATCGAATTCTTTTACTCGTTTTTTCTACCAATTTTCTATTACCAAAACTTCTTATTGGTTTTTCAAAGGGTATATTTTTAAAATAAAAAAACTAATTGATTATGCTAACTTCAATTGATGATTCTAAAGAAGATTTACTATGAGTTTTAGATATTTTTTGGGGATTTCCCTGATTTTTTTGGTAATCCATCATTTCTTACCACTTCAAAGGATTTTTTTGGAGAAACTTGAGGTGTGTCTTGTGTAATGAATTTTCAATTATGCTTTGAAACAAACAAAAATCGTTAAAGACACATTGCTAATTATTTTTTATGCATATCCTTTTGTAAAAAGGATAATTTAAAAATGCCATATTGATAACCTGGACAGAGCCTCCAAACTTCATTTCTAGACAAAATTGATATTTATTGGGCAAGCTTGCCCAAATGTATACAGGGTTTACAGGGTAGGGGCAATTAATATATCATTTACCAAGTTAGTAACTAAACTTTGAAACCCTCCTACTTCCACCTCACACTACCTAGGTAACTACCTATGGAAGTCGATAAGTACCATAGGTAAGGAGGTAGGTAACATAAGTGGTTATGTGGTTACTATGTGTGTAGTAGGTAAGTAGGTAAGGCATTCAATGGTGGCTACTAGTTAGGTGGGTAATCTGGATTATAATGGCACTGTACATAACTAACCACATTTTACTGTGGTTAGCTATGGGACTGGTTCATGCAATGAAAAAGTGTTTTCTGTTCACATGTATCATCCATCCTGCATGGTGGGTGCTGGTTCACTGTGGCCTATACAAATCTGTTGAGAGAGCATCAAGTCATGAACAGATTCCAGCAGCTTTGGAGAATCCTTCAACTGCAGCAAACTGGTACAGATTGAATCATGTGCAACAACTGCATATCTCGTCTCCTCTTTAGCTGATGTATGTAGGCTTCTAAATTTCTGCCAGCTTGTAAAATTCCACTGGTCTTTGCATTATAAAGTCTTGGTACAAGTTGTTTTTTGTCAGTCACTTCATTTCAGAAAGAAAAAAAGAGTTTTTGTTACTGACCCAGTCTGAACAAAGACTACTGCACACCCAACTTACTAAACATTCAACACTGACTTGCCAATGCAAAAAAAAAATTGAAAATATTCTTCTCAATCATATACAACCCTGCAAAATGGGACACAAACTGGGTAACTTATGAGAAAACTGCCCTTTCCCACAGACAAGCAAGGCAGGAGGTTCAGGTCTTAATTAATATCTTTTGTACAACATGTCCAATGGCAGCCCTCTATTGGTACCTACTTAGCATATCCGGTGTGCACTGTTTAGTTTCTCCCCCATCCTCACCCATGAATGTGAAAAGATGGAATGTAAAAATTGAGAGTCTATTCAGCTCTCACCATCCTTGCCATCATTGCAGTTGGCTAATGAGAAAGAGTCATTTCCTGCTAGTTGCGCTCGAAGAAGCAAGTCTCTATTTAGCTCTCACCATCATTGTAGTTGGCTAATGAGAATCAGTCATTTCCTGCTAGTTGGGCTCTAAGAAGCGAGTCTCTATTTAGCTCTCACCATCATTGTAGTTGGCTAATGAGAAACAGTCATTTCCTGCTAGTGGGGCTTTAAGAAATGAGAGTCTGTTTAACTCTCACCATCATTGTAGTTGGCTAATGAGAAAGAGTCATTTCCTACCAGTGCACTTTTCCAAGCCCAACCAGTTTCACAGTGTTTGTCTGCAAATCTTCATCAGTAAGGAGTGTAGATAGGCATTTTGCTGCTGCAGTTGGGCAAGCTGTGGGGACGGGCATCATGACCTTTTGAGCGGCCAATATTTCTGTACAGTGCTCAAGGCTTTCTCCTCAACTAAGCAAAGACATGGTGTAACTTACACCATTCATTTTCCTGGGCTGGTACATTATTATTCCCGGGTGTGCCTTTTCCGCACATGCATTCTTAATAGAAACTCATGCCTATGGGTGCATTTCCAGAATGTCCACTTTGGTGGAGAGGCCAGTGATTCAACACTTAAAGCACCTAGAGGTCTAACATGGGCAGTATTGCACACTTTTGGGCTTGGATTCTGAAGATGTGTCTCCCTGTAAGTACAAAACAGCGCAGCAGCCCCAGTTGGCCTAAATTTTTTGCACTATTTTAACACTTCCATACAAGGTTTTTTTGGTTTTTTGTTTCTTGAAGCTTTGGCAAAATTTCCACTAGGAAAAAATTCCAAAACATTCTCAAATTTTTGTCCACAAAATGACAAAATTTGTCCACCTAAAAAACTGGTTCCTGTTGATCTTTTTCTGCTGAAATAACTATTTAATGTTCTGATTAATTTAAAAGTAACTGAACACAGGGTTTTGTTTTTTTTTTCAATTGTGCATTATGATCCACAAGAGGACTTAGCCAAATTTGGCTAATGGTCAGAGAGAAAAGTAGATTTTTTTTCAAACCCTGCTATACCTCAAAAAAGAAGCTATGGTCTAAATATGACAAACTCAACTTTTCTTTCCTTGAAATATGATCACTCTGGGCATTGTTTTTTGGTCATCAAGTGGGGAAAATTCACTACAACAAAAGATCCTGGCTGAACAACTAGAAGCGTGTGTAGTAGGATGATAAGAGCGCAAGATAAAGGCGTATGGATACTCACACCGAGTATGTGGATTTCTACCTCCCTTGCCACCCCACCCCGAAAGTGTCTATCACATTCAAAATAGTGTGCAATGCATTTCATTCAAAATGGTGTGCAAGTTATTTCCTCATTCATTCGTACCCATAAACATCAAATCCTTGAAAATGCAGAGTGATGATCTATCAAATGTCACTACATGGGCCAATCAAAGCCAATCGTATTTCTTGGCTAGCCCTTTTGGAGAGTATTACATCACATTAGGTGTTTCAATCCTGAATTTCATCCAAATTTCATCACTCTTTACAAGCTATTATGTACTGCTGCTGGTGGACCTGCACTAAATGTGCAAAGATACAATCCCAGTTGTTTTTGGTATCAAAGAAATGCATATTGATTTTTGTAATGCTTTGGCATGGGATGCAAAAGAGATGAAAAAACAAGAGGGTGTAATGAGCACAAATTTAAAGCAATATTCCTTAATTAATAAATCAATACCAAAAATAGAAAGCTCTCAATTGCAAATGCAAGCTTTGCCACATGCTTAATTTTTCGGGATTTTTTCCCCCCACAATTCAATGATTTTTTGATTTTTTTCCAAAATTTCATAATTTTTTTTTTAAATTCTTAAAAAATTACCAGATTTCTATGCATGGTTCAAGTGGATTTTTTCCATTCATGTTTAGTTAATAGCCAAAGTTGGCTATATCAGTTTATGAATAATTGCCACATTGGATTAATCACAAAATTTTGAACAGAAAAAAAAGAATCACAGGTTGTAATGGGTGTGAAATTTTCTTACACTTTAAAAACCTGATTCAAGCTCTCAGATACATCATGGCCAATTTCAAACCAGCTCAAGATGTTAGGAACACCTACAGTAATTGAAGGAATTGATTTTCTGAGTGGTCCAAAGGTTGTGTAATTAGTCACAATTTGAGAGATACACTTCAGACCAGGATGCAGCAAAGGAGAGAAAGACAATTTAAAGGGATAGGGTATTATCAGTATGTATGTAGTTGCATTATTTTTTTCAAAACTTCACAACATCTTAAAGGTTAAATATAGTTCATGAATTCTATTGGGACATGGGCTGAAGATATAGGCAAATGTTGCACAAGGTTTCTTTTATTGTTCCTGAAGACCAATGGACTATTCGTAACCAAATAATCACCTGTTGTGGAAGATATTACATGCCTTTACCACAATGGGAAAAATGGTGTGATGGTTAAGTTTTTTATTTGTTGAATGTCTTGTATAATATGAAATCTTTTACTCTTTGTATTTTTTGTTGGATTAATATGCAAGTTTTAATTTAATTACTAAAAGATAATCAAGTAAAAATTAAAAACCTTCTAGTATCTCCCTATTGCTCACCATGCATATTTGAGTAATGTTTTTCGAATGAATACATATGCTAACGATGAATGGACCATTTCTTGTTGCTATGATGCAAAAAAAAAACCCACACAATTTAAACGTTGGCAACTAATGTATGATCAGTTTCTTTACCTTCTTTCATGAAACATTTGACATTGCACCTTCAGCTAATATGAGCCTATGTCTCTGAATTACCATGGATGGCCAAAAGG
>Ga0209611_10008037_pt1 | contig 16695 bp, 16 predicted proteins | sample S1TSphgellanicum_3_FD_187693 | JGI IMG/M metagenome (GOLD analysis project Ga0209611, IMG submission 187693) | Host-associated microbial communities from peat moss isolated from Minnesota, USA - S1T2_Fc - Sphagnum magellanicum MG (SPAdes) (version 2) | ecosystem: Host-associated > Plants > Peat...
ACAACTCACTCTCAGCAACTCCAAAGTCCTTGAGATTTTGGGAGACACATAAAATATATGTCTTCTATATCTGCTCAAAATTTCAGCTCTATTGATGCTGACCACAAAGAGATATCACTTTCAAAAGAAACTAACTTCAAAACTGAAACTGAAACTGAAACTTTAAATGCTTGGATCTATCTCAATACAGATCCAAATGACATGAAATTTCTCTCACACATATATTCTTATATGATCTATAAGATCCCAAAGCTGCAAATCCAAAAAAGCTCAAACAAAGGAGATATGACCAAAAAACCAGATCTGGCACAGAGTTTTCAAAAGCTTATAACTCTCACAAAACATATCCTTTTCTTTTAAAACTTTGAGAATAGAAGCGTCCTATAGTCTTCTATAATCTCTCTAAGTTTCACTCCAAGATCTTTTCACAGTAGATCTAGAGCTAGGTTTAAAGATTTGACTTTCACAACTTTGATATGTTGATCTCCTCTCACCTCTTTTCTTTTCTTTTCTTTCTTTTCACATTTTTTCCTTTCCTCGTTTCTCTTTTGCACTTGACAAACTCCTATGATATTACTAGAGACTCTCAAGCTCTAGTTCTAGAGACTTTTTAGCTCTAGATCTCTTTCAACTTTCTCACCAAACAACCTAAGCTCTGATACCATGTTAACAAATAGGAGATGTACTCAAGTGCAAACATAAATCTTTATTGAAAGGAAACTACAACATAATGCTCACAACACAAAACACAACATCAAGAACTTTCCAAGGTTCTTGTCACATGAAATACACAAACTTGTGTAATGAAGAAAAAAGAGAAGCAAACCATCAACACCAAGGTATTTAACTACAAGACCAAACCACAAATAACCAAGCTAAAATAAGTAACGAAAGTAATTCAACCTTATGAAAGTAACCTAGTTACTTTCCTATTCTAGTAACTAATGAAACCTAACTAGTTGAGCTTGAATTCTCAACAACCAATAATTGTTTTGTCATAATCATGCAAGGATGTACAATATAGAATCAAGAATCCCCACTTCAAGTGGGTGACTTGTGATTACCCATGGACATAAAAAGGCAACCTATGTAAGCACCAAATTACTATGTTTGTGAAGATGAGGTTTAATCTCCCACCTAGGATTATTGTTTCAACATGCAGTTCACAATTTGGGACAATGGCAGGTGGTTTCATTGCATTGCAAACATTTTTTCTCCCAAGCCCACATAAAAAACAATTGGGGATTTAACATACACTAGATCATTTAAGGCATCACAAAGTCTAGTTAAACACACACCATTGACTCCTTTGACCCCTTTGAGGTCTGTCCTTGGTGAAATCTTAAAAGTTATTAGTGTTCTATTTGATGTTGTGGGAAATAATGACTATTTGTAATCTCAAATTTTGGTGGAATTCAAGCAAATCCATGGAAGGATGGAAGCATTGAAGTCTCGATTAGAGGTTGGCATGTGTCACCCCCTTGGTAAGTCTCTCATTGTTGACACAAATGGAAATTCCTTTAGCTTCATGCAGAAGCTTGATTTTGTTGATGGCATGAAATTGAAACACTACCTAGCCCCACACCTCCTAGCCAACCCCTTTAGTTAAGGGTATGAGCTCCCAAGGGAAAGTGTACTTAGCTTTCCCTAAGGAATGGTTATACACTCCTCTTGTCATAACCCCATTTTGAAGGAAGTGTGAGGTCACCACTCACACTCCCGAAAATGGGATTTGGGAGTCCTCCGAGACTCCCAAAAACTCAGAATGTGATTGTAGGGGTCAAAACACCTTACATTGAGGTTTTCTTTATACCGTTAAAAAGATCTTGAAGTGTAGATGTCCAAAATGGCCTTTCATGAGCCATTTGAATATTTGTAGCACAAGTTATGGTCCAAAGAAGGGCCGGGAGTTAAATTGGCAATTTGACTCCCGACCACTAAAAGTAAAGAGTCGACCTGATCCCGGTGTGTGCAGGTGGAGTGCAACATACCATTGAAAAGCTCTCAAGGAGAGCTATAAGTTTGCTTTAAACCTCATTCTAATCGGAGGTTAGAGCGAGAAGTTACGAATGCTCAAAGTCCCGGGAGTCCAAACCGGGATAGTTTCGGGACTCCACTTTGGGAGTCCCGGAAAAAAAATGCCATTCGGATGAAAGTGCAGTGGAGAGATGTAGAGAATACTATATGGGGGAAGGTGGTGGCTTCCCCTGAGTCCAAGCCGTGGTGAGTCAAGTGAGTCCAAGGTTGTCCATGGCTTGTCTCAACACCCAAAGTGTCCCGAATGTGAACTAACCCACTGGATGGTTGGTTTTGGATGCAAGACTGAGTAACTAAGTAGCTTGTCCCACTTCCTAGTTTAATCCCGGAGCTTTCAGCATGCCCCTCTCACCCCCTTCAGTGCTAGAAGCTGGGAGCATGCTCCGAGTCCCCCACATTTCCGCAACTTGAGTGACTTAGCCCCAACTTGGGCTAACTAGGGACTTGGGAGCGCGTCACCTTTGGGAACACTTCATCTTGAAAGCGTACTTGGGGGGTCATGGAAATATTGCCCTTCCCTAGGGGAAAATGATAACATTCTTTGAAAAATTAGTGTTGTTTCTTGGGGAGAATTAATAGTGCTCATTCTATCGCAACCCTAACTTTGGGCTCACAACCAAGGCAAAGGGGTTGTAAGGTTGCGGGCCAAGAGGAAGTCCGGGAGTTAAGCTAAGAGGAAGCTCGGGAGTTAAGGCAAGAGGAAACTCGAGAGATAAGGCAAGAGGAAGCCCGGGAGTTAAGGCAAGAAGAAGCCCGAGAGTCACATCACATACTCTCAGGAGTGTAAGAAAGTGTGAGGGAGTGAACACTCACACTCCCAAGGCAACTCCCACTTTGGGAGATGGAGTCCCGGTGGAGTCCCTAAACCTGAAACTTCAAAGAGCGATTGCAGGGGTCAAAACTCAATGACTTGTGGCATTCTTTATATCATCGGAAAGCTCTTGGATCGTAGATGTCTAAAGTGAGCTCGCATTACTCATTTGGACATATGAAGCACAAGTTATGGCCAAAAGAAGGGCTGGGAGTCGAATTGCCAGTTTGACTCCCGACCACAAAAAGTCAGGAATCGACCCGATTTACTTAGCTGTAGGGGGCGTGCCATATATCTTTGGAAAGCTTTGGACGAGAGCTACAACTTTGCTTCAGACCACATTGCGATCCGAGGTCTGCTTGCAAAGTTATGGGGATCCAAAGTCGCGGGAGTCCCATTTGGCGCGATTTCGGGACTCCCACTCGGGAGTCTCAGGAAAAATAGCCATTTGGATGTAGCCTCCGTGGAGAGTTGCAGAGTATATTATAATGGGGAAGGTGGTGGCTTCCCCCAAGTCCGGGTTGTGGTGAGTCTTGTGTGTTTGTGTTGCCCATGGCTCGTCCTAACACCAAGGGTGCTCTAACTATGCACTAACCATTTTGGTGGGTTGTGTGCAGGCTCGTGTGAGTGAGTGAAGCTTGTCAACTCTTCCTAGTCCCATCCCGGAGCTCCAACATGCCCCTCTACCCCTCAAAGTGTTGTGAGTTAGGGAGCGTGCTCCGACTCCTCCTTTTTCCGCTACTTTCTACTTGGGTTCACATTTGAGTCCTTGAAAGAGTTGGGAATGCGTCACACTCGACCTCCTTAGGTAATGATTGTACATTCCTCCAAGGAACACTTTGTTTTGAAAGTTTAATTGGGCATTGTGGGGAATAAGACATATGATTTAAGGAACTATTGTATTTCCCTAGGGATAGATGATAGCCTTCCCCAAGGAATTCATGTCATTCCTTGAGGATAATTGATAGCCCTCCCAAGGGAACACATCATAATAATTGTTACATTTGTATCATGGAAAGTTGGACATTATCGCAACCCTAGCCTTGGGCTCGCAACCAAGGTAAGGGCTCGTGAAGGTGTAAGCTAAGAGGGTTGCTTGGGAATCACATTTTATGCTTTCAGGAGTGTGGGAATGTGGGAGAGTGTGAGGGAATGAACCACCACATTCCCAAGTGAGTTCCCATTTTAGGAATTGGAGTCCTAATGGATTCTTAAATTTTCAGAGAGTGATTGTAGGGGTCAAAACGCATTGAATTGAAACGTTATTTATATCATTGGAAAATTCTTAGAATGTAGATGTCCAAAAGGGGCTCACATGATCCATTTGGGTAATTAAAACACAACTTATGGCCAAAAGAAGGGCCAGGAGTCAATTTGACTCCTAACCATTAAAAGTCAGAAATCGCCCTAACTTCCTTGTGTGCAGGTGGCATGCCACATATCGTTGGAAAGGTCTCGACAAGGAATACAACTTTGCTTTTATTCTCACCTCAATTTCGAGATTCCCATTTGGGAATCCTGAAACAAAAATGACATTTGGGTGCTAGTTTCATGACCAGGCACATAATATAAAATAAAGGGGGAAGGTGGTGGCTTCCCTTAAGTTCGGGCCGTGGTTAGTCTTGTGAGTTCATGTTTGTTTGTGGCTCATCTTGCACCAAAAGTGCTCTAATTATGCACTAACCAACTTGTTGTTTGGTTTGTGGAGGTTTGTGTGAATAATTAAACAACATGTTGTTCATCCTAGTCCCATCCCGGAACTCCAGCACGCCCTTTTACCGATGAAGTGTTGCGAGCCAATGAGTGCGCCCTAATTCTTTTTCCTTTCGCTGTCTTCACCTTTGGACTCGTAATTGAATCCATCAAGGAGCTTGGGGGTGCGTCAGACCTTTTATATGGAGATTAATTTCAATATATCATTTTTTAAAAAAAAGTTCCCAATTAAAGAATGCATATTGTCATATTGCATATTTGGTTTCTCCTTTGATTGCTTAACCCTAATGTAATAAGACCCTAAGCATGGTTGTTTCCCCATTTGCAAGTGCCCATAAGAAACTCCTCCCAAGGAAAATGACTAACTATTATCCTTTGATGGGTTCTAGTTTCTTTTTTGTTTGTTCTTAGCTTCTTTTTTAAAACATGGCGGGTGCATGTCATCAAAAACTGTTGTGAATAAACAAAAAGGAAATTGAAACCCATGTAACCTATCATGCCCGTACATGGCCTCATACATGATGGCTAGTTACAAGCATGCCCATCTGCACTTTTAGGGTTGATGTACGGTCTTAAGCGACTATACGTTATTAGGTATTTAAGGTTTTAATTGGTTGGCGGTAGTATAAAAGGCCAAGCCTTTTCTTTCTCCCTTTAATTTTTCTAAAATTCCTTTGTCAGGGGAGTTTCCTTCATAATAAGCTAGGATTTCTAGATATTCACGGAGTTTATGTTATGCCAAACAACAAAACTGGGATCCTAAAGTAAGTGTCAAAGTTCTTTTACCTTTCTCTCTTTCTCCTTCTCTTTTTCTTTCTTGAAGCTTTCGAGTATAAAAATGTCCATTTAATTTTCGTCCAACGTCCATCCAACTTTCGTCCTGTCGTCTTATCGTCTTGCGCCATATTGTCCTGACATCCTGTGCCCTCGCCGTCCTGTGCCTACTATCTTGTGTCATACACCCTGTCATCCTACGTTTTGTTGTATTACGTACTTTTTTTGTCGTCTTGCCTTTTCATCCGACATTTGTTTGACTTCTGTCTAACCTTCGTCCGACCTTCGTTAGATGTTCATTTGACCTCCGTGTGATGTTTATGTGTCACGGGTCATTCCTAACAACACACTATATTATTCAAACTATACGTTGTGTTGGAATTTTGTAACTAGTGTTGTGGACTATCACAAAATTTTGGGGCATGGGATAACAGTATGTCCTCAGATGATGAGAGCACTACCGCTCAACCATAACCCAGGTATTAGTTACGAAGTAACACACAATCCTTTGAGCCGATTTTTTTAAGCTCACGGTCTTCACACAACGGTACCATCAAGTGTCTACAACAGCACCGCCAACTAGTATAACTCCTACCAGGAATTCAGGCTCAAGTTACATTACATCGATAATATATCAGAATCCATTTGGAGGGCTCATCAGTGGGGTACGCTTGTTGTCGCACCTACTTTTACACCATCACCATATACTCCGTTGCAAGCTGTGACTTTAACACCCATATACACCATGGAGGTGAGTAGTTCCTTTGGGAGAATTGAGAAATTCAGTGGAAGGCTAGGTACTATTTCTTTGAGGGAGTTCAAGGCAACCTTCTCAACTGTGGTTTGTGAATTGGAGCTCAAGTATGGCGCTAATTACACCGAGGCATTTGCATTCAAACAATTGGTTCGTTATGTGCACTATGAGGCATTGGATGTTTACGAACAACATTCTGCAAGGATTTTGGGTGTCACCCAGATTCCCAATCTAGCATACGCCATAGCCATCACCACTGCCTCTCAAGTTGCATTATAAGCTACAATTGCACATCACGGGACTGTGCCGAATAATCCAGACCTAGTACCTACCTTAATAAACCTTTCTTCTCAACAACTCATTGCTGCTACTATAAACATTCCTCCCACCATTAATGTGCCAGCTTTTACTGATCCAGTGGGAGAATTCTTTCGAATTCTTGAGCTGGAATTTTCAGTCAAAAGTTCTGAAAAAATTCTATAGCTCGCCACCTTCTTTCGGCAGAAGGATGAAACTCTCAAGATGCTCTATAGGAGGCTTCTCAGACTCAAAGAGGATACCCAAAGCATCATCGACTTGGAAGCTGCCCATCGATATCTTCGTTTGTTGGAAGGTACTCCAACACTCCATGCGCAAGTTTTGCAACAGGTCTTTGCAGAATTTGGAGACTTGTACACTTTGCTGGATGCGTACAACATTTCCGAAAAGTTGGAACTGGTTCATGCACACTATGAAGCTAGTACTATGAAGCCTCCATCACCTTTAAGGCCTCAACCTACACTAGTTGCGCCAACTAGATCATCACATTCTTTTTCAAGGACTAAAGCAGTGCACTTGGCTACACCCATCCTACCTTCTTGCAACTACTCTGGCAATCTTACCCACAAAGCTAGTGAGTGCAACATTCCTTTCGAGGATCTCTTTTATGATTATTATGGGAAAGAGGGACATCAGGAATCTGTCTGTTTTGCCAAGTTCCCAAAGCGAAAGCAACTCCGATTACAACAGCAAAATCTGCCAGCATCTTCCGTTGTACTTTAACCAAAAGCCAAGGCACCTCAGCCTTCCACTCAGGCTTTGCTCACCAAAGGTAATTCTAACAAGAATGTTAAGAAGAAGGAACACAATGCTGATAAGAGGGAGGTGCTTCAAGCCCATGCAATTCAAGTTCAAACTTTACAAAATGAACTCGAATCATTGAGTGCCCAACTTGCTAATCTAAAAAGCAAGTCCTCTCAACCAGCTAGTCATGCCCAACCTGTACAAGGTTCAGAATCATGAAAGGGACCTCCTAGGTCGTTCTACGGCCTTCCACACGATGCCATGGTTGGGGAGTATGCTCTTTCCACTCCACGCAATTCTGGTTTCACACTAGAAATTGCTACTTCTTTTTGCCCTTCCTATGTCGCGGCATAAGAAGCTAGTGTGGCACCCAAAGTTTCTACCACGAGGCATGTAATTCAGACTGATGTATTTACATCTGGTTTAAGTCCTATTACTAAGGCTAGAGGAGCTCGAACAGTCATGCCACAATCTTTTCGTCCTCTCAACATGGAAGAAGAACGCACCTTGTTAGCGAGGGGGGAGGAGACTACTACACCACAAGTTGTTAGGGCATCAAATTCTCGTGTCCCAGGAATACATGTACATCAGGAAAACACACAATTTTGCACTGATCAGCTTATGGAATGTCAACTTCAAATGCATGAAGTGGCGCAAAAGCTTGTGAGTACACCATTGTTTAGTTTTCAAGATTTGAAGCTAAGCACCAAGGACATAATTGTAATCTTAGAAGATACCTTGAATGACGCACTCCCAAGTCCCTTGTTGAACCCACTCGAGGGTCCAACTATGTTGAGTTGTAGAAAGTTGGGACTTGAGGGGCGCTCCCGACTTCCAACACTAAAGAGGGGTAGAGGGGCGTGCTAGAAGTCTCGGGATTAGATAAGGAAGATGGACTAGAAGATCAAGCACGAATCTACATCCAAAAACCAATCACAAAAGGGTCAGTTCACATTCGGGAACACCCTTGGGTGTTAGGACAAGCCACGGGCACTTTTACACACAAGACTCATCACGACCCGAATTCGGGGGAAGCCACCACCTTCCCCCATATAGTATTCTCTGCGTCTCACCGCGGAGGCTACATCCGAATGGCTCTTTTTCCCGGGATTCCCAAGTTGGAGTCTCGAAACTGTCCCAGGTTGGAGTCTCGAGACTTTGGACGGTCATAGCTCCTCGCCCCAAACTCGTATTGGGACGAGCTTTGAATCAAAGTTGTAGCTCTTGTCAAGAGCTTTTCAACGCCATGTCGCACTCCTTGAGGCGACGTCAAAAAGAGGTCGATTCCCGATTTTTAGTGGTCGGGAGTCAAACTGGCAATTTAACTCCCGGCCCTTCTTTTGCCCATAACTTGGGTTGCGGATGTCTAAATGGGCAATGCAAGGCCATTTAGACATCTAGGCTTCAAGAGCTTTCCATTGATATAAAGAACGCACCAAGGCGAAGAGATTTGACCCCTCAAATCGTCTTCTGAGTTTTCAGGAGTCCCGGAGGACTCCATTTTCCCATCTTTGGGAGTGTGAGTTGCATTCTCACACTTAGCCCCAAAGTGGGGTTGCGACATTGAACACTACATCAGGTCCTCTACCAATCCTTGATCCACATGCTACAGAAGTCCCATCCAACACCTCGGAGAAACATTCGATTCACTCACGTGTTGCAGATGACGTTCATAATCTAGTCACTAGTTCTAGCATGGCTAAATTAGTGGGTTTTCCTACCTCTGATTCTACATTCACATATCAGAAGGGAGTTCAGAACACCTCACTTGTGGATTTGTTACTCAACAAAGGTGTTATGGATAGCCATTCTCTCCACAAAGTCTCTCATTCATTTTTGAAGGTGGTGCCTAGTGAGAGAACTTCCATCGCCACCGAAGTTGCCATTATCGACAATACTGGGTCAGCAATCCAAGTGGGAGGACATACACCCAGAATGGTACTTCTTGACACAGGTGCCCAACTAGTGATTCTTGGAGTTCAATTTGCCAAGAAGATGGGATGTTTGACTCTAAACTACGAAAATCTATGTGGTAGATTCGCACTGCTAGTGGGAGCGTAGAGGAGGTACTTGGGGAAAGCTTGAATTTGATTGTCCTTAAGTTCAATAAAGGTACAGATCAAGAGCTTTGCTTACAGGTCAAATGTTTAGTCACTAATGCCACAAGTTATGATGTGCTCATTGGGCAAGAGGCCTTGTTTCCACTAGGTTTCACAATTGACAACTGGTTTGAACATGCATACTACCGAGTGGATTGGGAAACTGATGGCCACCACCTAGGATACATACCCCTTGATTTACATGGGAACCATAGTCTTATGGCTCACCATTGTATGCTCAAGGAAGCACACACCATTTCCTACATCCAACAAGCTAACCACGAATGGATAGAAGGAGATGAGGAGGAGATAACTTACACTCAAGCTACTAAAAGCTTGAAGGTGGTTCCTACTGACATTCAACATGGACCTGAGGTTTTACAAAGGTTCAAAGTAGCTCATAAGCCTTTGGTCAAAGCTTTGTCTAGTTTTGAGAGCACGGAGAGCCATGGCGAACCAATCAAGCCATTACTTCGTCAGCTAATCACCTAGACACCACCTAAGGAAGGGATTACATTACTAGAGCTCTTTGGTGGTATTGGTACAGATCTTGAAGCCCTATTATAGTCAGGGATGGTGGTTCGGAGGTATTTCTACGTAGACATTGATCCCATTGCAAGGCAAGTGGGGGCATCAAGAATGAGAGAATTCACAACAAGATTTCCACAACAATTTGCAACCACCGCATGGTGTTAAAGATTATGATGTAGATGAAACATAGATAATGGTCTTATAGATATTAGAAACAATGTGCATCTAAAGTGTTGCAAGCAATCAAAGACATAGGTAGATTTGAGATATGTTAGTACCACCAACATGTTAGAATAAGGAGGGAGAGAAATATTTATCCCATATGCTTTGTCAATGTGGTGGTACAGGGAAGGGAATAAAGAGCAAGGTTGGAGGAGAGTTGGATATCTCACTCCAAGCATTGTTCACATACTTGTGTGTTCTATGTGCTTGTGATTGCTCTAATACCACACAATCTCTCCTCTAATCCTAATACATGGAAGGCTAGTTTCACATTTTTGCCCTCTAACATATAACTAATTCAGAAGAAGCATATGGAATTATTTGGCCCTGTCAACCTCATTATTTCAGGTTGGGAGTGTCAAGGATTTTCAGCGGCTGGATTTGGAGAAGGCTGGAGTGACAGAAGATCTGGTCTTTTCACGGACATGGTACGATTGATCACCTGGGCTCAATCCATTTCTCTTACACTTGGTTATGTAATAGAAAACACTCCTTCTCAGCTTGATCAGAGGGAAAAAGTCCAGGAGCACTACACACTAATCAAACATTACCTTGGACAGTCGTTCTTACTTGATGCGGCACAATGCAGTTCTTATGCGCACCGGCTGCGCAATTGGTGCACCAACTTGGCACCACTCTCAGTTTTGCAGCTAGCTCTGAAATACATTGTTAGAGACCCGAACCTGCAGGTTTCTCACATATTGGATGATCAAAGTTCTTGCCAACCAGTTACAAAGCAAGAAAAACCTCCTTAGTTTCTTGCGAACACAATAGGAAAACCAAGAGGTGCTTGGCCCACCTTTTCTCCTTCCTAGGAGCACACGCCTTTCAGGGAGATGGGCCAGGCCCAGTGTATCGTCATGCTTCAGCCACTTGGGATGAACCAAGCCTAGAAGAAAGAGAAAGGGCTATGGGGTTCCAAGCTGGCATTATTAGTCACACTAAGGTGATTAGATTAGAGCGTAATGCTCTACTAAGGAGAAGCATGGACCTGAACTCCCTTACATGGTTGTTGGTAACTTGTGTACTCTTTCAAATGTACACAACACCAACACTGATTCAATCAACTTATAGTTCTAGCGATGCAACCACATGGCACCTCGACCAAGTACACTTGCCTATCTTCAACACTTTACATTTCACTCTTAGTGTTGGGGGGGAGGAGGTACCATGTAATTTGACTCAAGCTATGTCTAATACACCTAGAGGTGCATCAGCTTCTGGAGAAACAATTACAACCTTCTACGAATTTACGTAGTTGGATAGTGGAGAACCGGTTTCATTCAGCCATCAAGTTCTGATTTCGTAGCCGCTACAATAATGCCAGCAAAGAAAGATTCAACTGGGTTATGGACTGAGAAAAGGATGTGCAAGGATTATAGGCCTTTGAACCTAGTTACACCTCAGGATAGGTACCCCATGCCCATCCTTGAAGAATTGTTTGATAACATTAGAGATTCAAACATCTTCACAATTGTGGATTTAAGGCAAGGTTTCAACCAGATTGTGCTCGCTGTGAAGGATCGCAAAAAAACAGCAGTCCATGGAAGCAACAAGTTATGGGAATGGCTTGTGATGCCTTTTGGATTAAAGAATGCACCTGTCTTCTTTCAATGAGTCATGGACCAGGTTTTCGAAGGGGCAGATTTCCTGAAGTGTTACATAGATGACGTCCTAGTGCATAGCAAGGGATTCCTGTAACATTTGGCTCATCTTGAGGAGTTATTCAAGAGGCTCCACGAAGTCAATATGAAAATCCATCGTAAAAAGTGTGAGTTTGTTGTCACCTCAATAATCTACCTTGGACATAGAATTTTGCCAAATGGTATTATGGCTCATTGGGCCAAAGTAGTAGCCATTTTGGAGATGCCCAATCCTACTGATGTTCACACGTTGAGGAGCTTCATTGGACTATGTAATTATTACATAATTTATGTTCAAGATTTTAATACTATTGCTCATCCTCTTTATGCATTGTTAAAGAAGGATGTTGTTTGGACATGGAGTGATGAAGCTCTAGAAGCTTTCAACACACTCAAGGAAAAGCTTTCAGAGTTCCCCATTCTGAGAAGACCTGATTTCAACAAGGTTTTCATTCTACACATTGACTGGAGTGCTTTTGGTATTGGAACTATTCTTGGCCAACTTGATGAGGAAGGCAAGGAATATGTTATCGCCTATGCATCTCGAAGCAACAACAAGGCTGAGAGCAACTACTTTTCATACGAGGGGGAGTGCCTTATTGTTGTATGGGCCATCATACATTTCAGGCCCTATCTTTATGGCACCAATTTCACTTTGTATATCGACCACAAGCCTATCAAGTGGTTGATGACCAATGATAAGCTTACAGGTAAGTTAGCTCGTTGGGTGCTTATACTTCAAGAGTATGAGTTCAAGGTTATTCACCGACCTGGTAGCACACATCAGAATGCGGATACCATGTCACGAAGACCCTTCACTACTTCTGAAGATTTTTCAGAAGCTAGGCAAAATTTTGACCAAATTCCAACAGTACCTGTATCTGAAGCATTTAGTTATCTTGCTTTACTGCAATGCAACTTGGTTGAACATCCCATTCTCGGTATATGGGAGGACTTCAACACTCTAAGGTTTCTTCAACATGGGGAATACCCTCCCCAAGTTACGTCAAGTTAGCGAGATCGCATACAACAACGATCCAAACGCTATTCATGGAGGGACAATCACCTCGTCCGATGCTTGCCACAAGGTGACAAAGTGGTTCCACCACCACATGAACGGCCTGGTCTTATTCAAAAGGTACACTCAGAGCTTGGACACTTTAGAATTAGGCATACTTATAGCTTTCTCGCTCCTCATTACCATTGGAGAGGTATGTATGCTCAAGTCCGAGACATCATTGCTAGGTGTGAACAATGTGATAGAGTGAGAACTTCTTTCTCCTCTCTACAGCTCACGCTTTCTCCACTCCCTATTCAGGGCATGTTCTATTGTTGGTCATGTGACTTAGCTGAAAAGTTACCACAAACCTCTAGGGGTAATGTTTACATCATGATTATGATTGAGCATTTTTCAAAGTGAGTTGAGCTTGTTACGCTACCAGACAAGTCATCACACAGCACTAGCCAGGCTTTCTTACAACAGGTTCTAAATAGGTTTAGGGCTTGTGCTGAGTGCTTTACTGATCAAGGATCAGAATTCGGGGGAGAATTCCAAGACCTACTTGACCATGCTCTCATTGACCATCGTCGGACTTCAAAAGATCATCCTCAAGCTGATGGCGTTGAAGAAAAGATGGTTCAAACGTGCAAGAAGGGACTTTGGAAGATTTGCCTCACTAAGAACAAAGAGGATTGGGACCTCGCCCTCCCATACATCGCCATGGGTTACAGGATGTCCAAAAATGCCTCTTTATCTCATTTCTCTCCTTACTTTTTATTTTTTGGGAGACATCCCATTCCACTCTCTTCCATTGTTACTCAAATGGACCAGGTTGTGGACTTGGATTCCCCAGCCACTTGGGCTAGTGACGCGCTCCCAATTCACGGGGTGAAACCCGCTTGAGGGTTTCACAAAATCAAGTTGCGGAAATTGTGACTTAGTAGCACGCTCCTGGCTTCCAACTCTAAAAAGGGGTAGAGGGTCGAGTTGGCAGCCCAGGGATTAGACTAGGAAGAGGGTCTAGTTTAGCTCGTGTGAATCTACATCCAAAAACCAACCCAAAAAGGTTAGTTTAGCATTCGGGACACCTTTGGGTGTTGGGACTTGCCACGGGCACTTGGACACACAAGACTCACCACGGCCCGGACTTGGGAGTAAGCCACCACCTTACTCCCTATAGTATTCTTTGTAGCTCGTCGCCGAGGCTACATTCAAATGGCACATTTTATTGAGACTCCCGAAATGCAGTCTCGAAATTGTCCCGGCTGGACTTCCGGAACTTTGAACGGCCATAACTCTTCGCCTTGAGCTCGAATCGGGACGAGTCCTGAATCAAAGTTGTAGCTCTCGTCGAGAGCTTTTCAACGTGTCGCACTCTTCAAGGCGACGTCGGGAAGAGGTCGATTCCCGACTTTTAGTGGTTGGGAGTCAAACTGCCAATTTGACTCCCGGCCCTTCTTTTGCCCATAACTTGGGCTGTAAATGTCCGAATGGCTAATGCGAGGCCATTTTCGATATCTACGTTTCAAGACCTTTTCAATGACACTAAGAGCACCTCAATGCAAGGTGTTTTGGGCCTTGTTGTTGAGCTCTGAACATTCGGGAGTCCCGGAGGACTCCAAACCTCCAACTTTTCCAAGTGTTGGGCTTCACCCCCACACTTGGCCAAAGTGGGGTTGCGACAGCTAGGGTCATTGCAGAAAGGGCTGCTCTATTTAGGAGGGTTATGCCCATGGCCATGGAAAACCTGTCCATTGCACAACATCGAGACACCTTACGGTATGCATGCACACGAGGTGGCAATTACAAACCTAAGGTAAGATAATTTGATGTTGGTCATTTTATATATCTCTAGCAGTAACCAAATGATACTCTAGACATTTCTTCCGGTCGCACTGTCTTGAGGATTAAAACGACCAGACCTTCAGGTGTGTTGGAGCTACAAGGAGCTAACGGATGCACAATTCGTGATCATTCCAAAATTGTGCACCTTGCCATTTGTCGAACTTGGATCCTACCATCATCACGTTGACTTGGATTCCTCCACTTGATTATCCATGTCAGGTATGTCAGAGGATGGAGGATGCTGATTAGATGCTGCTTTGTGACAACTATAATGGTGGATACCATCTCTTCTGCCTCAAGCCAGAGCTCATTCAAGTTCCCGCGAGCAATTGGTACTATTCATCATGTTTTCCTACAGCACCTTAATTCCTACTTAGACCATGCCATGTTTTTCCCGGTTTAGGTCTGGGGGGGGATACATGAGAATTTCATCTCAACCTCACTTGTGCATTATATATATATGTGTGCATGCATATCTTTTTAGTTGATTAGTTTATACCTTTGACTGACTTTAATCTTTTTGTTTAGTAGAATTTACTACGTATTTACATCCTTACGATACCGTACGTCACGACAGTTGTCATGCCCGTACATGGCCTTATAGATGATAGCCAGTTACAAACATGGCCATGTGCACTTTTAGGGTTGATGTACGATCTTAAGCGACTGTATGCTATTAGGTACTTAGGGTTTCGGTTTGTTGACGATGGTATAAAAGGCCCAAACCTTTCTTTCTCCTTTTAATTTTTCTAGAATTCCTTTGTCAGGAGTTTCTTCCATCATAAGCTAGGATTTCTAGATGCTCACGGCGGCCATTGCACGGCCACCGTCTACATACACTTCATTTTTTTCTTGCTTTGCATTTCAATATACATGAGAATTTCATCTCAACCTCACTTGTGCATTGTATATATATGTGTGCATGCATCTTTTTTTAGTTGATTAGTTTATACCTTTGACTGACTTTAATATTTTTGTTTAATAGAATTTACTACGTATTTACATCCTTACGACACTGTACGTCACGACATTACACGTCATGACAAAAACCCCTCACTACCTCAGAAGATTTTTCAGAAGCTAGGTAAGATTTTTACTAGATTCCAATAGTACATGTATCTGTAGCATCTATTATTTTGCACTACTATAATGTAACCTGGTTAAACATCCCATTCTAGACATATGGGAGGATTTCAACACTCTAAGGTTTCTTCAACATGGGGAATACCTTGGACACTTTAGAATTAGGCATACTTATAGCTTTTTTGCTCCTCATTACCATTGGAGAGGTATGTATGCTCAAGTCCGAAACATCATTGCTAGGTGTGAACAATGTGATAGAATGAAAACTTCTTTCTCCTTTCGACAGCTCACGCTTTTCCACTCCCTATTCAGGACATGTTTTATCATTGGTCATGTGATTTAGCTGAAGAGTTACCACAAACCTCCAGAGGTAATGTTTACATCATGATTATGATTGAGCATTTTTCAAAGTGGGTTGAGCTTGTTACGCTACTGGACAAGTCATCACACAACACTAGCCATGCTTTCTTACAATAGGTTCTAAGTAAGTTTAAGGCTTGTGCTGAGTGCCTTACTGGTCAAGGATCTGAATTCAGGGGAGAATTCTAAGACCTACTTGACCATGCTCTCATTGACCATCATCGGACTTCAAGAGATCATCCCCAAGTTGATGGCCTTGAAGAAAGGATGGTTCAAACGTGTAAGAAGGGACTTCGAAAGATTTGCCTCACTAAGAACAAAGAAGATTAGGACCTCACCCTCCCATACATTGCCATGGGTTACAGGATGTCCAAACACGCCTCTTTACCTCATTTCTCTCCTTATTTTTTACTTTTTGGGAGACATCCCATTCCACCCCTCTTCCATTGTTGCTCAAATGGACCAAGTTGTGGATTTGGACTCCCCAACCACTTGGGCTAAGGTCATTGCAGAAAGGGCTGCTCTATTCAGGAGGGTTATGCCCATGGCCATGGAGAACCTATCCATTGCATAACATCGAGACACCTTATGGTATGCACACACATGAGGTGACAGTTACAAACCTAAGGTGAGACAATTTGATGTTGGTGATTTTGTATATTTCTAGCGATAACCAAATGATACTTTAGACACTTCTTCCGGTCGCACTATTTTGAGGATTAAGGTGATCAGGCCTTCAAGTGTGTTAGAGCTGCAAGGAG
>Ga0209611_10008038_pt1 | contig 16694 bp, 7 predicted proteins | sample S1TSphgellanicum_3_FD_187693 | JGI IMG/M metagenome (GOLD analysis project Ga0209611, IMG submission 187693) | Host-associated microbial communities from peat moss isolated from Minnesota, USA - S1T2_Fc - Sphagnum magellanicum MG (SPAdes) (version 2) | ecosystem: Host-associated > Plants > Peat...
TTATATTTGTACTATTTTTAATTTCAAGTTGAAAGACATTCCATCAATTCAAAAATATATTCCCCCAAAATTTTATTGTATAATAAGATAATTATGTGGCTATGTAATAAAATTAATTAATTTAATCAATTGAAGTTCATAGCATGTTTGCATGGTCCTTCATTAATGATTTCACTTTTTGAAATATTAATATATTTTTTTCAATTTTAATATTGTCATCATCCAAAATAACATTATAATCACAATGTGCTAGGTTTGCATGACTAATTTTGATCCCATTTGTCACATTATTCAAGCTAAACAACTCCACATGGACATTGCATCTTCCGTGTGTATAACATATGTTCGATTTCACTAAATCATTAATTTTTTATTGTTAAAACAAAACACACATTGTTTTGATATTAGTCAAATTGAACACAACTAGCTATTTCAAATTAATAACCTTGATTTTATAGTCAATTTAGTTGTGATGCTACTTGTTTAAATCGGTGTTGGGCAGTTTTTTATTTCCTTATAATTGTTGGATATGTTTTTTTTTAATTTATTTTGGGACCACACAAGTTATTGACATCAATATAAAAAAATGTTTGGGTAGAATAATAGTTTGCACAATCTATAAAACTATTGTTTTAACTTTCTTTTCCATTTTTTCTTCTTATGTAATTATTTCAATATTGAAACAAGTTAGGCACCATAGGAAGTGTAAAAGGTTAAAATAATGGTGGATGGAGCATGTACAAAAATGAGCTCAATCAAATGCATGAAACTATTGAAATTATTTGAACATATTTTAATGTTATGACATTTTGAGCTTGAAAATTGTAATTGAAGCTAACTTTGTTATTTTATCTTTTAATTTTTAAGCTAAAATGACACGTATTGAAATGCATGGGATTACTTTGTTGCATTTTTTTTGTATTGATAATTTGAAGGACAACCTTAATCCTAACCAAACAAACAAAACAATTAGAAATAAACACCTATCTTATTTTCATACAAATCCATTATTTTTTTTAAAAAAGGTATGGGGGCAAAGCCCAAAAGTGAAAAACTAGGAAAACTCATGAGGTAAACAATCAATTCCCCTTATGAAGATGTATTTCTTTGCATCATTTGGATCCACCCTACCATCACTAAAATACAAGGGAGGACACCACAAGACTTGGAAAACTAAAAAGATCATTAATCTTTGGATCCAAGACATTCCTCCTAGTTCAATGGGAAGGTAGTTGAGATGGGGGAAATATGGGTTCTATGTGGGGGATGGATGCCAATGTTCACATATTCTCTTTGTAGAGTTGCTTCCATCTTTGACATTGATTTCCCATAAAAGATCTATGCTTAAACTTTGGTGGGGTATTCCAAATTAAAAGGCATTGGCTTGTCTCCATGGGAACAAAAGTTCAATTCTTGCTACAAACTTGTATGTATGGTGTACAACCCAGGTAGTTAGATGGTGTAAAACACATATACATATTTCATGAACAATGGGCAACCATATTTTAAAAATATGGCGAACAAGTTTTCTATTATTATTATTTTAAAAACATTTTCAGAAAATATTTATGATTATTTTGAAATATGTTTTGAAATATTTCCATTTTTTAATAAATAAGAACTCTAAATATTTTTTAAAATATTTATATTGTCAATAAAAGATGGAATAATGTACAAATTCACATGTGAAAAAACCATGTTCTCCGCTTCATCTAAGTTTAGCATTGTAAATTTCTTGTTCATTATTGTTTTGATTTATTAAGTTACAAGTTAAATTTAGTGAATCTCCTTAAGATCACTTTAAAAGCAATGAATTGTTCATTGTATTGTACCCCACCTTTTCTTCTAATGATTTATTGTTTGTATTTCTTGCAAGTTGTTTGCCATCTATACCCTTTTTGAATATTTTTGTAGGAGCTTTCCAAATTCCTAATTTTACGTTCTCAATTATTGCATGTCATCAAAGGTGCATAAGCATGTTGCCAATCATGCTTTCAATGGTGCATGGGGGAAGGTATCATCACGTTCATAATAAGTATCCCAACATTGTGTGGAAGGGGTTACAATATTCACAATCATGATCCCAAATGTGTATGGAAGAATGCATTACCATGTTCATGATCGGGATCATGATTGTGTGTTGAAGAAGAATTACCATGTTTATGATAATGATGCCAATTGTGTGTGGAGGATTGCAATAATACCTTATTACCAATCACGTTCCCAATGGTGGGTGGTGGAGGGGCATTATCATGTTCAAAATCATGATCCCAATTGCGTGTGGAAAGGATATTTACCATGATCATAATCTATGGTCCCACTTGTATTAAGGCATGATTGTGTTGATAATCATGATCCCAATTGTGTTGAATGGGCATGACCATGTTCATAATCTATGATCCCAATTGCATTAAGGGCATGACCATGTTGATAATCATGATCCCAATGTCTATTGAAGGGCATTATAATTATGTTCAAAACCACAATTAGTTAACATGTTAACAATCACAATCCCAATTGTCTTGAGAGGGTATGACCATGCTCACAATTTATGATCTTCAATTTGTGGTGAAAAATGTAATGGCTAATGTCATGAATTTACAATCTATGATGCACTTTTGGGCATAAGCACACTAAACCCCCAAAAAATTGGGGTCACAAGTATAATATTTTTTGAAATTACTTTTTTTGTAATGTATGGACATCACATCTTGGATTATTTTTTCTTTTTTTAAGTATATTTGATTAACTTGAAACTTAATCTAATAAATTATTTTTTTAAATCCAACAAATAATGAACAACTTGAATGTATGAAATATATTTGTGACAAAATAATACATGTCACATAGTTTGAAAAGACTGGATATATATTTCAAAACTAAGGTTGTGAGTGGAATTTTGGGTGAATTTTTTATGGTGTATGATATTGATATATGTGGATTAAATCTAGGACCATTTAGATATTTAAAATTTTTGAATGAAAATTCATTTTAAAAATGTGTTTTTTGTATTTTTGAACAATAAATGCATAATAATTTATTTTTTCAAAGAACAAACCACTGCCATATCAAAGATGAGGAGATTTTATAAATGGGCATTACATTATTTTTTCAATTTTCTTTTGTTTGGTAATGTTTCATGAACCACAAACATGAAGCCTTGTGGCCATTGAAAAATTGTAAGTTATATACTATATGTACATTAATTTTATCTAATCCTTTTCATCCAAATGTTGGATCAAAATTAATTTTGACTCAAAGTGAACTTTGGTGTTCCAAAATGTTGTCATGCAAATTTTTAAGTTTTTAAACTTGTGTTTAGGATAGCCAAAAAATATCATCGAAACTTTAGTTTATTGCATACTATAATGCTCATTATACATCACCTTTTTTGGTAAAAAGTGTGCATTCACCCTTTTATTTCCTTTTCAAGGTATTGGAAGTGAACTCTTAAAATGATAATAACATGTAAAAGGTATGAAAAAGAAAAATTAAAAGCACATTTGTTGGTTCCGTGCATTAGGAAAATAAGGGTGTTCAAAAGTTTTGGGATTGGGACTAGGATGAAGTGACAAGTTCACAAACATCTCATGGATGAATCACTTGCATAAGCTAAACAATGCAAGTGGTTAGTGTAAACATAATAAACTTTGAGTCACACACTTGCTTTGAACTCATTACATTCACATGGTTTAGATTTGGGAGGACATCATCACCTTTTTCCTTATAATATACTCTATGATTGTTGGTGGAGGCTACATTCAATTGGGTTAAATGCCTAGGATTCCCAAATGGAAATTTCAAGAAATTTGAATTATAAGTTTCACAATTTTACAAATTCATAATTTCTTCATTATAAACCTTCAATGTAACCTTCAACAAGATTTTTCCAACGCCATGTTGCACATTTCCATTATAGGTCATTTGACATTTGTTTCTTTGGTATTAATGGTTCATAATCAAATTGTCAATTTGACTCTTAACCCTTATTTTGGCCATAAACTCTTAGTTCATATCTTCAAATGGAAAATGCAAGCTCATTTTCAATATTTGTGCTTTGAGACATTTTTAATGATATAAAGAACTCTTGATTTGGACAAAGGTTATCATTTGCATTTTTATCCCAAAAATTTGGGACGTTCCATGATTCCCAATTCCTAAAGCAAGAGTTCATATCTATAGTGTTTATTTTGACCCTCGCAATGTGTTTAGGTGCTTCTCTTGCCTTAATTTGTTCTTGGTCCATTTCCTTTTCTATTTTCTTTAACCTTGGTCATTGGCCCAAGGCTAGGGTTGCAAGAATCTATCATCCTAATTGTGTTGCAATGGTATGCCCATGTTCACAACTTATTTATGATCCCAATTATGGATAATGTGGATATGTTGAAGAAATTATGACCATGTGCACAATCTATGATGCTATTTAGTATCTACAATAAGTTAGGTTGTGTTTAGGGAAATCCATATACCATGAAATGATCCATGTTTAAACACCAACCTATAGATTGTTATAGTGAACATAAACATTTTTTCATGTTTTTAATGTTTGTTGATGTAATTATCATGGATGGATTATTTTCTTAGGTCGGTCTTGTTCCATAAATTCAATGTTTGTTTGATTTTAAACACTAACTTTCACTTATTATGAAAAGTAGATGAAGTCAATAAAATGGTAGCTTATCAATGAACATATGGGGATCTAACTATTATAGCTTTTATTTGCATTAAATTATTATGCCAAAATGTGACTTTCATTACGACTACAAAAATATTATTGTAATCAAATTGAACATGTTGTTTATGCCACTTTTATAATTTTTTATGTCAAAATGGCATAAACAATAAATCGATGGGTCCTATTTGACTGTGTAGTCACACGAATGTAGTTATGAAAGTCATTTTTTGGTATATTGATTTTAAAAAATACATATTAATCCTTAAGGGCATCCAACTTTTAAGAATTTGGGTATTTTTTAAACCAATAATTACCAATACACCTTAAACAAAGAGGTTGTCATTTTAAACTACATTTTAAGTCATTTTAAATAAGTGGATCCTAATTTTTAAATCATAATTTTAGCCATATTGTGTGGCCTTTAAAGCAACTTCAAACCACTCAATATTATAATATCATATTCCCCAAAAAATTGAATAGTTATATGGGGCAATAATAGGTTGCAATTTAGGGTACATGACTTACATTACAAAATGTTTTTGCTTTATGTTGACCAAGTGTTTCCATTCATTCTCCTTCACTCATCACCTCCCTCATCCTTTGTGAACCCTACTCACATTGTTTTTACTTGTTAAATTTCATTTGAATTGTTGGTTGAGAATTGATGTAGGAGATTATTTTTAAAAACCATTCAATGACCTATAAAGATGAATGTTAATATATCATTTTAAACCATAAAAAATGTTTTAAAATATTTTTTGTTAATTGCTCAATATTACAAATTGATTATCCTTATAGGGGTGTAGGATTGTTATAATGGTGTTCACAAGGTTAAATCAAGTGGCCATACTACATTTTTCCAACTAGATTTTAGATTTTGACAAAATGAATGTTAAGCTTAGGGAAAAATAAGGTCATTTTATTAATATAAAAATTTAAATATATTCCCAATAATTAACACTCGTTATTGATGGTTATAAAAAAATTTCACATATTCTCCTAAATGGTAGTCATAATAGTATTTTTAGACCACTTAACTTTAATTAAAGTCATCATATTCTATAACTATAAAAATTCAAGAATGTGATGGATGGTGCAAGTGAGGGATTCCATTCTATGATCAATAAGAACTTTAAAGAATGAACCTTGTAGCCATTGATAATTGTCAATTTTAAAAACTATGGACCCACTACTACAATTCATGGGTTTTTTTACTAAAGAATCTAGTGAAAAAGGACCCCATTTGGACAAACGTCCAAAAGACCATCTTGTCAATTTGGACTTGTCAAACATGATTGGGTGGTCTTCTTGACTAGCAAAATGTTGAACTATTTGACTAGTGGATAGTGGACCATTTCATTGGTCAAAATTTCTAACCTTTTTTTAAAATGGATTATTATTCCAAAAAAATTATATGTAAGTAAATAATATATAGGTTTAGGTAGGTCATAAAAAAATAGGTAGGTAGGTGGTAGTTTAGCCTACCCAACCTTCTCAACCTACCTAACCTAACCTTTTAAACATGTATACAAATTGCAAGTATTAAGAATTGAACCCTTCACCTCCCAAATGATAATCAAAGTCCTTATCAATGGATTACATTTTCTAAAGTTGACAAAACTTATTAAGTTTTTTATTTTAGTTGTTTATTTCACATCATTAGTTATGTAAGTAAATAAGAAAATTAAGTAATTAATAGGTAGGTTACATGATGGTTGGTGTGTAGAAGGGGTGGGTAAGTAGGTAGCTTGTAATTCATACGATGTACATAGGTAGGTTGTAATAAATAGCTTGGTAACAAGTAGTTAGGTAGGTAAAAAGTAGGTTGTAAGAAATAAGAAGTAGGTGGGTAGATCTAGATAAGTAAGTAGGTAGGCACATACGTAGGTTGTAAGAAGTAAGAAATAGTTAGGAAGGAAAAAGTAGGTAGGTAGGTATGTAAGATGGTATGTGGAAAGTAGGTAAGTAATTAAGTAGGTAAATAGGTAGGTAGGTAGGAAAATAGGATGGTATGTGGGAAGTAGGAGGTAAGTAATTGGGTAGGTAAGTAAATAGGTACGTAGGTTGTAAGAAGTAGGTAGGGAAGTAGTTTTGTACGATGGTTAGTGGGAAGTAAGAAGTAGGTAGTTAAGTAGGTAGGTAGGTAGGTAGATAGGTTTGTAAGATGGTAGGTGGGAAGAATGAGGTTGGTAATTAGGTAGGTAAGTTTGTAAGATGGTAGGTGGGAAATAGCAAGTAGGCATGTAGGTAAATAAGTTGGTATGTAAGTAGGCTTAGGCTATTGCCTAGCCTAGTTTGTAATTATATTTACCTATTAGATAGCATAGGATGTCCCATTTTACTAGAACACCATTGTCCATCTTGGCTAAGGATGCCAATTTGACCAAGATGGTCACTTTTTTTCTCCAATTTGCTTAGATGTTCAATTTGACAAATAGTCAAATAGGTCAAATTAATCAAGTTCATCAATCAAAAAATACACATGTCATTCAAGCCATGGGCCTTTAGTCAAAATGTATATATCCACAAGTCAAAAAAGATTTGTTAGTCAACTTGGAAATTTTGAAAAACCATAATTGTAATAGTGACCACATTAAAGATCCTCATAATCTTCATACACCCATTCATAGAAGACTTATGTTGATTCATCATTTTCAATAAGTTCAATTTTGAACACCAATATTAAGGAGTGCGTTATAATTTGTCTCACAATGTCATGACCTAGTGATGCGTTCAAACTCTAACGATAGGCACAACCTTCAAGTAACCGGTTTTTCTTCATACCCAATTAGTTCTATAAAGTTCAAGTCCAAAGGTGATTTGGGATGTTTTTCATCTAAGTACACAAGTTGTGGCTTATAAGCTCATCATGTTACCAATCAACAAAAGGAGGTTCACATTAAGTTTAAAAACCTTTTGAAATAATTATGACATTAATTGGGGTAAGGAAAACTTCAAATGGTGGTCAACTAAATTAATATCAAGTGAAATGCTTTGGATCCAATAAAGATTGCAAGTGTAGTGAATCCAATGATCATTCTAGGGCTAGGCAAAACTGCAATGGATAAAACATTAACCTATTTTGGATTTGTAAAAGGGGCCTATGTAACAATATGAATTTAATCATAAGTTTTGGTAATTTAGGATTTACTTGTAGTATGGTAAGTTGACCTAGTTAAAAGATTTTTTTTTTCAACTTAGCATAAAGATAATCACCCTTTATGTGGTTGGGCTTCCTTTAACCAAATATGTAAAGATGGGGTTTGATCCTAACCATGGGAGATTTTAATCAAAGGTGAAGACTTGGAAAAAGTGATCAACATGGAAAGAAGAAGTCAAGGGATGTTAATCAAAATAGAAGTTTTAAAATCATCTAAACCATTAATTTCCATCCTAAAGTTGATTAGTGAAGAAAAGGAAATTAAATGGCCTTGAGTTTTAATTGGGTAAAAAACACCCATTCTAAAGGATTGTCTAGGAAAAGGAAGACAAGAGATATTCTTAAATCTTCATTTGGACTGAGGAAGAAAAAACCCAATTTCGGAAAAAAAAAAGGGGGGGGAGGAGTTTTCTTGGCCACGGAAAAACATTGGAAGTTTGGAAAAACAATCTAGGAGAAAAAAATGAACATTAAATAAGGAAAACTTGTGTTCATGTTAGAGATGACATTTTTATGAATTAGTGGTGTAGTAAGTTTAGTAGCATTAGGTTCGAGCTTATGTAACAAGCATGATATTAGTTTGATTATAGGGAGGTTTTGAATTGTGAAAAAACCTCTAAACCTCTCACCTTTAATTATGTTGCATATATATATATCTATTGTTATAGGGTTTTTAAAACTCAAAAAGTAAAATCATTAGTGGAAGCACATTCCTAAGATGCAACACTATGATCAAAACTATGATTTTAAAAAATAATTAGCCAAGTGGCGCTAATTAAATGCAAATGAAGTTCATCAAGTGTTGGAAAGCCCCTTCCTTTCTATCTTTAGTCTTTTGAATTGGTTTTGGTGTGTGAGAGTTCAAGAAGGTTTGAAACACATGTGTTGCAAAATTTTAGTCCCATCAAAAAATTATAGTAGAAATTATGTTTGGAGTTTTATGTTAGGTTGTAGTTTCACCTTGTGCTAGTTAAACATTTAGGTTCACAAAATCCACGATTGGTGGGTTTTGGTGAATGTGAAATAGATTAGTATAATTGTTGAAAATTTGAACTCCATTGAACATATAATGAAAAGATAATGCTAGTTTGAATTTGCAAAGAATTATTGCCATGTTGATTTTGCCAACTATTCAATTCATGATTGATGCTTTAATAGGAGGAATGGTTTTCTTTTACTTTAAAAAATAATTACAACTTTGATCAAATATACCCATCTCCTATATTTTCATTCAATATATTAGTATGGTAAAATTATTTAATTGAAAACTAATTCAAATGCAATATTCAACCTTAGATTCAAACATAATGTGACAATTACATACCTTTAACTTAATCTTTTAACAATAATCATAATCCTAATTCCAGTATATAAGACCATGGAATCGACATTCTAGCTACTATCATGAAGAAAAGGTTGTCGAGTGAAAACTAAATAAAACTAATAAAAACACATCTAGGAAGAGATTGCCTTCTTGAAGGTAGTCTTGAATTTAGTCTAAAAACTTAATAAAAAAATTTGTTTATGAAAATTAGGATAAACATGAAAAGATTCAAAAGTAACTACCTTCCATTCCTTGGATAATACTTTAATGAAACAAAAATTCATCCAAAGCTTGCATTATTTTCATGTTTAGAATTAATGCCATCATATTTGCAGTTGTTACCTTCCATTAGTTGCCTTCATACAACAATTACCATTTTATTGCAAGTACCTTCTAATGATTATTTTATAGCAAATATGTTCCAAGAAATGAAATGAATAAAAGTTTAATTAAAGTATGAATTGTTGTTTTCAAATTGACCACCTTCCTTTTATAGCTAACATCATGCCCAAACTATTCCAATTTTTTTCTTAAACACCCATGGGAATTGACTAATTTGAAGGTAGTTGAACACCTCATGTAATCAAATGGGTCATTAAAAAAACAAAGATGTGTCCATCATTTGATCAAACACACTAATTGGTTCTATGAAAATATGGTAATTGTGGTAATGCATTAACTATTACATGCAAATTATCAAGTTTATACATTATAGTAAAACCACATTCCATTAGGCAATCCCACCATAAACTTGCTATTTGTTCACCAAATATTGCAATGCCATGTGGTCAACAAAGAAAACAAAGTAATTTCAAAACAAATAATGGCAAAAAAATTTAAAACCATAAATAAATATTAAAGCCCCCTCCCCAATTATGGTGTACAATTATATTCCACATTGTTTAGCAATCGAGAAACATACACAATGGGTTGATCATGTTTCCTAATCATGTTTTACATTAACATAATGCCTACCATGAAGTTAGAAGCATCCATGTGAACATTGTTGGGCACAAAATTAGCACCTCTTTAACACCTTTACCTGAATCACTACCCCTTACCCCTTGGAAACATCCAAGGGGTGTCACAGTTTGGTAATCACCCTTTAACCTCTTTTAAATCTCAACTCTCGGTTAACCTAATCACATAAATATATTAAAACTTACCAAAAAAAGTTATAGCCAAGCCACTCGAGGTATCTTCACCTTTATCCTCTACTTAAAATATCTTAATTAACCTAATGCACGGGTTTGATATTCTATCCAACAAGAATCCTCGACCCTCCTTGTTAATTTAAACTTTAACCTATCCTTGTTTAATCCAAACAATAGCCTCATTTTCTTGTTCACACCTTCCCTTGCCTCTTACTCAACTATAACCAACCTTAAACCTAAACAAATGAATTACAACATGAACACACAACATACACAAATGGAAACAAGACTTCTTTGTAAAGAATCTTCATACATCAAAGTAAAAAAGATTGTTACATTAGAGTTTTTAATTATTAACTATTGATTTCCTACTCCAACCAAACTCCTATTCACACTGGACAAAATCACTAAGTTGTCTATAAGTAGTTCTATTTTTTTTCCTCTCTCATCTTCATTTATTCTCCACTTTTAACCACACTAACAACCACTACTTGTTCAAGCTTCTTGAAACCAATTCTCTTCTTACCTACTTCCTTTGCCCTCACACAAAAGGACTCACCTTTTATTCCCACTTCTAGGTCACACCCTTCCTCCTTCATGCCCATCCTCCTTTTCTACCCTTCCTTATGAGGCTTAGCACATGTTTTTATAACCTTTTCTTCCCTTCACCCTTGAGTGGAACCTCCTTTGAAAACTTGTTTTGAACAATCGCCATCACCAACCTTTGAAAACATGTCTTGAACAATCGCCATCACAACCACTGATGCCTCCACCTCCATTTCCACTACGTGGTTTGGTTGGGTGCACTTGGAAAGTTCACCTCTTCATGATGTAATAACCTCCTCACATTGTTTTGCTTCTTCCTAATACGTCTAGCCTTCATTAGTCTAGATGTCCACAATCCTCCTCATCATTCCTCATTCCCTCCTTACACACTACTCATCAATCAAAAGATGGAGGAATGGTCAACAATGTTTTCCCCCCTTTAAGTTTCAAGAAGAAAAAATGGTTGTTGTCTTGACTTAAATTTAATTCCTAATACCTTCCTAAAGCCACCTCTACCATATCTACACCTCCCTATCCAAAAAACTTAGCCGACCCAAGTGGGAACATGATAACCTTGACTTAACCTAGTCCTACTATCATACCACACCTTATTTTAACCAGACCGCCCATCCCTTGCTAGTCCATCTTGGATAAAATCAACCTACTACCATATCCTATGAACTTTGGGCTAACCCCAAAACTTCATTAGCCAACTTATCTATGCTTAACCAAAATTGGGTTAGGCTATTCAAGGCTCAACAAACACGAAATTCCTTGTTTTAGTGTGGCTCAATAAAGATGGGGGCATTGATGTGCATGACCTTAATTATGTGAGATGCCCATTCACATTCATCCATCTAGAAAAACTTCTCTGGTTTTTACATAAACTTAGTGATTGGAGCCATAATAAAAGAAAAATATTTAATGAAACAATAATAAAATTATGTTATTCCATTAAACGCTTGGATGTCATGTGAGACATTAGTTGGTGGGGGCCCATTGATTATTGCTACAATCTTCTTTGGATTTTATCATTTTTTTCATGGGAAACGATGTATCTAAGGATCATCTCAAATAAAATAGGAATGTGCATTTGTCAAGGTTGATGTTGATGTCAAATTTTTGACATTTGTGAAAACTTGACATTTGTTTAGCTTGTCCAAGTGTGAGTTACATCATGGAAGACACTAAAATCATCCAAAAAAAGTTTCATGAAATCACCCAAATTATCTTTGAATTTAAGATTAATTGCACATTGAAAGGTAGGTGGTACATTCTTGAGTCCAGAGGGCGTGAGCACCCATATAAAAGGGCCCCAATCATGATGAACATCATCTCATGGTGGTCTTCAAGAATAATCACAATTTGGTGATATTTGAGAAACCCATCCAAGAAGGAATAATTTCATGGCCCATTTTCACATATAACATTTCCTCTATGAAGAGTATTGGGTAAGGGTCTTTTTTGTTTGTTGCATTCAATTTGTGAAAATCAATGCAGATGTGCAACTTTCCATTTTTCTTAGGCACAACCACAATTCGAAATAGCCATGTAGTTTGATTGACAAGTTTGATGAACCTTGCTACAAAGAGTTCGTTGAAGTCATAGTTGATAACTATAACACAATGGGGGTTCATGTGGTACTTAGTGTAATGGGCATTTGGGATCATGGTATCAAGCTTGATATGTTGTTGTGGAATGTGAAGAGGAATCCCCTTCAAATCCTTGTATGTCCAAACAAAAAAAATCTAAATGATTGTTCATTAGTTACTACAAGTGTGGGATCCAAATTTGCATTGGTTTTCAACAATTGTGGTTGATCAATAATTCTCAAACTCAAATTGCATATTTATACACCCTCTAATAAGGTCCACCCCACTATCTTTAGATATTGTATTTTAATTCTTACTAGAGTATTGTTAATTGTATTGATCTTGTGTTAGGAAATACAAGTCAATTTTCATGTAACTTGATAGGTGTGGTAGTGTGTTTCTTGATCATTACATTGATGTTATTTTTGAGGCCAAGTTCAAATCAAGTGGTAACTCAACAAATTCCAATGAAAAACAAATATGGTTCAACCTCTAGTAATACCTACTTTTCCTCATTTGTTAATGTAGTGGTGAAATTGTAACAAAGAAGGCATTTGGGGTGCCAAGTATTACTATTACATGTTCATGTCACTTGAATTATATGCAATGTGCCATCCCTTTTAAGGTAATATGGTTATTTCCTCACATTTCCAATTTTGCATTCAAAACTTGCTTCTCCATTTCTTATATGTTCATTCATACTTCCATATTTCTTATTGATGTTTTAATTGTTTCAATAGTCTCTTGTTTACTTAACCCTTTCGGTCAACTTCCCATATTTGATTGGATTTGTTTCGGTAGTGCCATTTTATTTTTTTAAAATCCTTCTTCTTATTGTTTTTTGTCATTTCCTTATTGAACAACTTTATCAACAAATCATCATTGGTTTGTATATTTCAAAATTCATCCACTATTTCTTGATGAATTAATATTTCTTTCTCCCACTTCACCCATTGTCCCCTTGTAAGACTAACATCTTCCAATTATTTGTTTAGCTTAAACATTTTTGCCTTTTTTCCTTTTCTAACTACACAAGCTTCAATAAAAAGTTGATTCCATTCAACCATAACCACATTTTATTCCTACCTTGGGTTTCAAAATCTTGCCTTCATAATCAACAATTTACTTTTATACTAGGCAAACTTTACAAAAATATCCTTCCTTTCTATAGCAAAAACATTTCAAGTCATTCCCATTCTAGAATCCTTATCCTAGTTATAATATTCCCATAATTGTATTTATTATGTTATAATTATCTTGTTAACAACTATCACAATTATAACCATCATGATTATAATTATTATGATTATGTCAATCTCATTGATCTTGTCAATAATTTTTCTTATTTTACCATCTTTGTCTTTTAGATCTTTGGTCAAATTATTGATTATCAATCCTAATTTAGTAGTTATTTGGCCTCGAGTAAAATTTTCTTTTCTTTTTTAAAGCCACTAGCATTTCTACTTATGCCACATTTATTACAACCTCTTCACAAAAACATCATTCTCTTGACATTTTCATGGACATTATTCAATAACATGTTCACCATTTTTACATAGATTACAAAAAATTTCCAACAATTTGCATTTTTTTGTTTAATGACCTTCATTATAACAATTTCAGCAATAAACATCTTTAGTAGGTGTTAGAATGCTCCTCCTTTTTTTTCATCTTCTTCTAAGTCTTTTTTTAAATCTTCATTATTTGATTCATTTTTATTCCCAGTTGAAGTCTTTTGCCTAGGATGTAATTATTCTTCAACAATTTTTGTCGAATTGGCAACTTTAATTATAGTTCCTTTACAAATTCCCAAAATTTTGAACTTTAATTTGGTGCACAACCTTTCATGAAATGTTTCATGTAGGTAAATAACATTACACCAATATGTGTGACCCTAGTGCACTTTATATTTCACTAAATTTTGAATGAATTTGAACAAATTTATCATGGCAAAAATGACCAACCGTTAATGAACTAAGATGAATTATTATGGATAAGTGAATTCACTAATAGCTTATCAAATTCATTAATAGTTAATTCACAAGACTATCCTCTTAATTCATGTTAAGTTAGGTTAAATACTTAAAAACCTAAATTAACTTAAACCACCTAGCCTATCAACTTAAGATGCAAGTATGAAAGTTTGAACCTTTCATCATCACCTCCCCTTGTAATCACGCTTAAAGAACAAGTTTTTAACCATTAAATATTGGGTCATCATTTAAACAAATGAAATGAGTTTTCATCACAAATTATTATCCACATTATTTTCTTAACCTATCTGTAGGCTACCATAGGCATAGGTTCCTATGCTAATCTCAAGCAATTTTAGGTTATTTTAATATATCTACCTTATGATATTTTTAATTATTATTATTATTATTATTTTGGTTATCCCACCTTACTTACTATTTTATGTCATTTAAAAATATTATAAACCCCTCTAAATTATTCTATGTTATTTTTTGTTATTTTGAACTAATCCATCTTAGGCTATTCTAAGGTATAGCCTTGAACAACCTAAGTAAAATAATTTAAAATAGCCCAAAATAACTTTAAATAACATAAGGTATAATAATTTAACATAACTTAAGGTATAACCTTTAATATCCTAGGGTATAATATCATAAATCAATTTAGGGAAAAAAAACTTAAAATAATCTATAATAACTTAAGGTGTAATAACCTAAATAATGAAAAATAACCTTGGGTAGAATAATGTAAAATCATTTAAAATAGCCTAGGGTGGAATAACCTATAATAATTAATATCAACCCAAGGTAAAATAACTAAGAATAACTTAAGGTGTAATAGCCTAAAATAATTGATAATAAATTAAGGTGGGTGATTTCAAGCTAAAAGGAGCTCATGGACATGTAACTAGTGCTTGGTTTTTCATGTTTTAATGTTCAAAGTTATATTAATCTTATAATTATCTTTTAATGTGTTTATATTAAATGGAATTTTAATATATAATGGAAACATGTGAAGTTTTTTGGAATTAATCTAATGAAGATGAAATAATAAAAAACATCCTAAAAGCATTGTAACCAATGATTTATAGTGCATTTTGTTATTTTAAAAACTCCCAATATAATCTTGAATGGACTAAAAATGACATATTTATGAAAAGGACTTTCAAACATATCTTTAAATAATAGTATAATGCAAGATATTTGTGTGTCATATGAAATTTTTGATGATTTTTTCAAGTTTGCATTTGGAATATTTTAAGAATAAACAATGACAAAAGGTGCATCATTGACTCCTTTTAGCTTGAATTTACCTGGGTAGAGTAACCTAAAATAATCTAATTTTTTAAAAATAAATAATAATAATAATAAATAACTTGGGGTACAATAACATAAGGTAAAATAGTTAAAAATAATTGAGAATAACATAATGGAGATTAATTTTAAATAGCTTAAGGTACATAAGACAATAACATTAAAAAAAACTTATTTACAAATGAATTACTTGAATTAGTAATGAAATATGATGATTACATAGTCATTATGTAATAACATAACTTTAGATAAGGTGAAATGATCAAAGTGGGATGAACCTATTTCTTTAAATAAAGTCCCATAATAATTTACGTTAGTGAATTACACCTCACTAGTGGTAACCCGTGCTTGTAAGGCACGACACGGCACTGAAGCAGCGATGACCCCTGATGACGACCCTTGAAACCCTAAAGCTCAACGACATTCTGCCATTTCAGAAAGTCATGACTATGGGAAATTGGAAAAATATAAAGAACCGCCGGTTCCATATTTTAGTTCAATGATTTTTGAGAACCATGAGAACGAATGGTAAGAACCACCCTTCTAATAACCCGCTAATGGTGGTTGGTTCTAGTGTTGGTTCCAGTTCTTTGAATTTTTTTCCCCATAATCAAACAATCACCAGTTCCAGTTCTTTCAAAAAAAGAACCAGAGGTTTTACGAAAGAACCGGTAAAAAAACGCACTGGTTCTTAAACTTTCTTTTTTTTTCCTGAAAATTTGGGAACCGTGGTTATATAGCCACACCGATTGTTTGAAAATTTTAAAAAGTGGCCACTAGGTGAGTGGTGCATACCCGGTATGATAATCGGAGGGCATCTTTCATTCATTCATTCATTCACAGAAGCGCCCCACAGTGATGGGAAAGCATGGGTTCGTGCCCTATTGGGTACGATGGGAACGTACTTTCTTTTCCTACGTGGCGGAACGGGCCATTCCAAGAAATAACTGACATAC
>Ga0209611_10008040_pt1 | contig 16692 bp, 20 predicted proteins | sample S1TSphgellanicum_3_FD_187693 | JGI IMG/M metagenome (GOLD analysis project Ga0209611, IMG submission 187693) | Host-associated microbial communities from peat moss isolated from Minnesota, USA - S1T2_Fc - Sphagnum magellanicum MG (SPAdes) (version 2) | ecosystem: Host-associated > Plants > Peat...
TCAGAATTTTGAATTGACAATGGCAGACAGATAGAACAAGAACAACACAAAATTGTTGATATATGAATGCATCGTGCAGAGGCCTGAAGATGGGATCGAGCATCAGACACCAATGCCAAGTGCGCCTTCTGTAGATGAGGTGTGGTGGGTGGGTTATAGTCAATATTTGTTTTTTGGGTATTTATTTATTTCATGAATGATTTCTGATGTAATTCACATCACATTTTTTGTTCACAGTTTTACAAGTTTTTGGGGCCATTTTCATTGTGCTCAAATGTTGCAGGTAGAGTCCTGGGAAGAGTTGCGCAAGACTGCCAATACAGATCCTCGCATCCCTCTGTAAGTTCCTCATCTAGTAGTGGCTGCTGATTTTTTTTCCACTGGAATCACAAACTTGTCTGCAATGCTGGAGTCAGAAAACAAAAGCCAATTGCTATGAGGTTGAAATTGCTCAGAGAGTGTGTGAAAGATGTCGTGGAAAAAATTGCAAAAGAAAAGAAGAGGAAATCCACTTCCCAAAATTTTGTTGACTTCTGGTTGGTAACTTACAACTATGTTGTTTTTGTTGCAGTGATCTTTGGTATTGGGTAGGGTTCTTGAATGCAGAGGGATTGACTGACAGTTGTGTGCACACATTCCTGAATGCAGGGAAGCAAGGCAGAAGTTGGCAGATCGCAAAGCAATGATAATGCCTTTGGAAGTCAAGTTTGTCGAGCCTGTAGATCGAGTAGTACCAAAAGTAATGGCACCATGGTCAGTATAATTTTTTTCTGAGTATAATCCCTAAACCCTAATGGCACCATGGATGTTGTTTGTCTTCAGATGCTAAACCATCAACTTTTGTGCTTTGGGTTGTTGTCTCTCTTTTGTTGCTGATGAGAGAGAATGGTGCGTGGGTGCAGGCAGAGAGTATGGATGCGGTCAAAGGGAAAACTGTCAGATGACCAGGTTTTACATAGGTACAAACTTTCATTGATAGAGTTGTATGTGTGTTGTGTGGCACATGCAGTATGCTGAAAGTCTTTTGCAGAGTTTTGAAATTTGGAAACGTGGATCTGAAACGATATAAAATTATTATCATGTGCACACTGTTCTGAACAATGTCTTAACTAGCCCCAAGTGTTTTTTTTGTATATTTCTTTTTGCCAGTTGTGTGGGTGCATATTTTTCTGATTGGACACTTCTGGAGACAGCCTTACGACCACATGGGCACTTGCCAGGCCGGGATGACATACGTATTCTCAGTCTAGACCACTCGTATGATTTTTTCTCACCACCCAATACCCAATTTTCTGCAGTGTTTCATCTTGGGAAATCAAAAGAGTCAAACACCTAATTTGAAGTAAATTCAAGGCTTTGCTGCTTCTTGTTGTTGTTTGATGTAGTTTTGCATTCATCTACGCTTTGTGTAGACTTATATTCCTTGTGCTTTATGAGTTATTGCAAGCTTCTAGCAAAGGATGATGTTTCCACTTTCTATGGATTAAAAAATTGGTTTGATTTGCTTGCCACCTGGTGGCCACACAAGAGAGTCTAAAGAGATGTTTTGTGGGGATGCAGCATGTGGTTTCACAGATCATTCAGGGCAGACGAATGGCTCCTGTATGTGGTATGTATGTTCTTCACACTCATCCATCCATGCACCTTCCAAATCTGCTTCAATGAAGGTCTCATTGTCATGCACAAGAGGCACAAGACAGTCCTTGGAATCATTGCTTAGATGGATGGTGCATGTATGTGAGGTTCTCGCATGAGTTTGCTCCGATCATCTTTTGGATGCAGCATGAAATATTTTGCAGAAAAAAAAATCAGACAACCCTAAACCTGAAACACTAAATCAGAAGCTGTATCTTAAATTTGTGAGCTGTGCCTTCAATATTTTTTGCAGCAATCGAGCCCATGTGCAAGCAATGCCCGTGGATTGGTGTTTGGTCATTTCTACACGCAGAGTGGACAGGTACATATATGTGCTGCTTCAACTGAGTAGTGTCATATTTGGTTTCTTGACATAGTAAAACCCTGTCCATTATAGCCGATGATAATTGAGCACCAAAATTGTCTAGAATGCACTTCAATCTGACACGAGGAGATTTCTCAATCTTTGACCCTAAAACCCTAAACCCTAAACCATGAGAGTTATTAAATCTGACATTGATGCCTACCTGTTTTTCTCCCATTCACAGCTGGTTATGTCTTCATCACAAGAAGGCATGCTTCGCCGGGTGAATCCAGAGGCAACACAAAAATCCAAGCTATGAACAAAAAATTGCAGAGTGCAAAAGCATTCAATGGGTAGGTATGTGTTTCTGTCATCTGAGGATTGGTAAGAAAATTTAGCAATAGACAAGATTGTAGTCATGCAAAAAAATGGAGGAAACTTGGGAAGTGGGTCATAGAGCATTTTATAGACAATCAAATCACATTGATAGATTGCGTGATGGAGAAAGTCAAAAAAGCTTTATTGATCTTCTCTTATTTGAAAACCTAGTCTTGACTCCCCTTGTACATCCTTTAATATGTTCCATGCAGTGTGTCGAATTGCACATTGATCCCCAATGCCATTTGCAACTGGGCAATTTATTTTTGTTGGAAACCAATTCAACAGGCATAGGGTTTTGATTGTTTTATGCTTTTTGGAGCAATTACTCCAGGACATATTTTGAAATTTGCATATTGAGAGTTTTCTGGTTGTGACTGCAAATGCTGATTTGGTTCTTTCTTTCGATGTGCTGAACAAGGACCCACACAGAATCACTGAGGAATGCATGATGGTGTCAAAATTCAAGGCTGCCGTAAGTAGCTCATAGATTGCCATGGCCAACACCCAGTGGTGTTAGATTAAAACCCATCAAGCATTTCTCCCTTTGTCATTGCCAATATACAGTGGTCTTAGACTAAACAACCATCAAGCATTTCGTCTACCTTTGTCATGGCTGGCATTTCAACTCTGTTCATTTGCTCTTGTGTCAATCCAGCAAGTTGATGGGAATGTCATCTCTCCATCATCTTCTGTCCCTTGTGCTTTGCTGTGTGTTCCGCTGCTTTTTCCCTAAGACAAGAAAAACTGTTGCCCTACATGTGAGAGGCACTCTTTTATGTCCTGGCTAAATGGGAGACTCTCTGGTGCACTGGAAATACAAATTTTGCTATGCATTGAACCTGACTACTTCCACAGCACAATTGCTTGCATGTGCTAGCTGCTTCTGCCATGCTCCTTCCTGCCACTCCATGAAGTGTCCTGTACTTGCAAACTGCATACTAGGTAGGTATCCAATCAACAAAGATACCCACCACCTACACTCATGGCTCCCATGAATCATCATGTATAATTCTCACGATTTGTTCAAAACAAGGAGCTTGCTTTCTCAGAGTTGACAATGGCAAGGGCTTGTTTACAAGTGTTTATCTTCTCTGACTTGATGAAAGCAAAGAAGGCAAAGAAAGCAAAGAAATTGAGCAATCAAATTTGCAACAAAACCACTTACCAAGAATGACTTCTGGGGCACTCTTAGCACGATTGATGATTGTGGAAAACCCCCATTCCTGATAAGCATCTTGCAGCTTGCCACAGGTTGTCCAATTTGAGACCATGGACTCGATGCGTTCATTATACTTCTTCCTAGATGCATGGTAAGAGCAGCTCCACCCATATTCAGCATGTATTTCTCCCATCCGAGAGTTTACTCATATACTGATTCTGAAGAAGAATAAGAAGAATCCATTCGGAGAGTAGAAGAAGAATCTGGTTCCCAACTCTGAGAAATCCACAAGATTTTTTTCTGCGAGGAACACAGAAAGCAATGGACAAGGGAGTGCAGAGGTGGGCTGTGAATGTGTCCTTGTGGACGCCATCTCCGCATCAGTTTCGCTCTTGTCTCTCTCTCTTGTCTCCTTGTGAACGATCTTCTGTTGTAAGGTACGTAAACATGCCCTTCTTCTTCTTCTTCTTCTTCAGGATTTTCTCTGGTTCTGGGGACAGGGGACTTTGCACCTGCCATTGCAGAGGTATTGTGTCTGGGACTCTTTACACTTGCAAAGATTTTCTCTGGAACTTTACACTTGTGCATATTGTCTCTGGGATTTGGGATTTCTTCTTTCAGGCGGTGTGTTGATTTTCGTCCTTTTTTTTTCTTGAGGGTTTTTTGTTTTTGATGATGAAGCAGGTTTGTGAATTTTGAAGATCGGAAAAAATTTATTCTTTAGTGAGATTTTCTTCTTTTTTCAGTGGTTCTTCTGTTTGTAAAAAAAATAAATTAGTGGGTTTCTGTTTTTGATGATGAAGGAGGTCTGTGAGTTTTGAAAATCAGAAAATTTTGGTTCTTTGCTGAGATTTCTTCTTTCAGTGGTGTGTTGTTTTTCCTTCATTTTTTTCTAGGGTTTTTGTTTTTGATGATGGAGCAGGTTTGTGAATTTTGAAGATCAGAAAAGAGCTCTGCTAAGTAGACTGTTGCAGCGAAAGCTGGTGCAATTTGTTCTAGGTTTGAACTACGACTGTATTGTCATTGAACGAACTCCAGAAGGCAAGCCTTACTTGGTGTGTCCTGTCTCTATCTCTCTCTCAACTACAAGAATCGTTCACAGTGGTCTTTTCCTTTCTGTCAATTGACAAATAGAGCTAAAGGGGCAAGGATTTTATGTGCAGGTTTGATTTTGTGCTTTTTGGTTTATGGTTCAGGGTTTCTTTGTGTTTTCTCATTTAGAAGCTCTCATGGCAGTCCTTTTCTTTCTGGCAGTTTTTCTCTTTCTGCCAATTGACGGATAGATAATTTATGTGCAGGTTTTGTTTCATGCTTTTTGGTTTAGGGTTTAGGGTTTCTTTGCATTTTCTCATTTGACAAGAGAAGCTGACAGATAAACAATGTGGAGAACAAGAATCTCAACCTCCTCTCAAATTTCAACTTCAATGTGAGCCACCATGGTGATTATGTTGTCATCGTCTCCGAGCCCATGTGTCTGGTGGGTGTGGATGTGATGGCACATGATACCCGCTCCAAGGATCCTCCTCACAAATTCTTTGAACCGTTTTCTGCTTGTTTCACTCCTTGTGAATGGGAAACCATCTGGAGTGCAGGCCCTGAGGAAGACATGCTCTTTCATCAGTTCTACAGGTGATTTGATTCCTTGTGCCTTCCAAAAAAAACCCTGTGATCCTGGCACTGAGGTCTTGAACTAAGTCTAGAAAGCAGGAGAAAAAAGATAAAGCTTTATTCTGCATGGGTTTCTTGCTTTGTGTGCCTCAAACAGGTTCTGGTGTATGAAAGAGGCCTACATTAAGGCTGTGGGCATCGGACTTGGATTTGAGTTGCAGAGGGCTGAGTTTCATTATCAGGATGGCAACATTTGGAGTAATGTTGCACATGTGTGCATTGATGGGGTGCACAAAGCAAAATGGCAGTTCTTCCTTCACAGTCTGGATGACAAGCATTGGGTTAGTCTTGATTTAAAAAGTTTTGTGGCAGTGGATATACTTTTGTTTTTAAAATTTCCATATTATACATTTGCATGTTGTTAAACAGAAGTTATTCACACATAGTACTGCTTCTTGCTGCTGTTTTTCCATCTCAGGAAGGGAAAGGAAAACATGTATGGAAACAACATATTCATATTCCAAGTGGATGAAATTGAAGTTACATTTGTGTGGGGTGCTACTGATCCTTCACTGTGCAGGTTTGTGTTGCAAAGGGTCCTCCTGCAGATGCAATAGGAAGTCTCATAAAAACTCCTTCTGGGAAGCAGTTTGATGGTGTCACATGTGATGCAGCACTCACTCTGCAAAACAAATCCTTCATTCTATTGACTGTGGAGCAGATACTATCTACAGAAACGCTAGCCATTTGACTGGTAACTCTTGCCAGTGTCCTCATTGTCAACAGATTTCACATTCCAGTAACACTATCATGCCCTAATTTTGAAAAAGAAATATCTCAGTTCAAGATGTATCACGAGTGCATACATTTTGAGCCTGATCATTGATTGACTCATCTTCCTCATCTCAGCCAGTGGTTGTTGGTTTGCAAACTTGTCCCTGGGGCTTCCCATTCTAATAGGTTAGCTGCTATTTGTTGTCTTCAGCTTATTTGTGTTCTTGCTGCTGTTCTCTGATTTCATCCTTGGTTTTTAATCTTGGTATGTGCAGTGTTGCAATAAATCTATCAAGCAGCAATGTGATAAGATTCAAAGGTGGCTTACCCATGTGGTGATGGGCAGTGTGACAGTGGAGATGCTGATCTTGGCAGCATTGTATACAGTGTGGGTGTCCATGTCAAGGTTCAGCTTGCCACAAGGCTTGTTGTGCAACTTGCATCTCGGGGGTGTGCTTGAGTATCGGGGCCTTTCCATGTCTGTAAACCAGCAGCTTGCTGTTGCACACAATTCAGTCATGGACTGTATAACTGATCCCAATGTTCCTAGCAATCTGTTGTACCCTCAGATTTGAGTCTCCACCTTCTTGATCTCTCATGTGTCACCATGGAGTTTTTCTAGACCAAACATGAGAAGAGTAATCAAGAAGAAAATAGCAGCAAGGGAGCACTGCAGCTCTCATTTTGGAGATTGAAAACCTTGGCACAAAGAAGGTGAAAAGCATGCACTTTGTTCTAGATCCAGAAGTGCTCAATGCAACAGAAGATGCAAGTGCAAATGTCAATAGGCTTACCCACCAGATTTTCTGCAGTTTCTACCTTGTTCAGTGCACCAGCACCCTTTTATTTTTGCTGTTGTGAGCTCTATGTCTTTTGGATCAATGTACACATCTACTTTATCAACTTCTGTCTGCTATGATGGCAAGTGTGGCAGTCGATCTGTGCACTCATCCCTGACTTTCAGTAGCTAGCAAATGTTGGACTCATTCAACAGCTAGTTTGTGCTTTAGCTTACCATACACTACCCACACACGTGACTTGAGCAACAAAATGCAAGGATATGTCAGGCTGTACAATTGTAGTCTTACTGAAAAAAAATTCTTCAGACGTACAGGAGAAATCCCTTGTGCCATCCCCTCTGAATCTTGAAGCGAGAAATTGTTGAGAACTTCCAAAATCTTGTTGTGCTCTGCTAAATTTTCATAGATGTGCACAAGGCCCCATTCCCAAATCCTGGCCTCATCAGCACCCATTCTCGCCTGAACTTAGAGCGCAAAATTTCTGGATTCCAGAGGCTTTGGTGGGCAAGAGAGGAAGCATCTTGAGCTCAAGATACTTGACACCTCTATGGAAGCAGACTTTCTTCAACTATCACAGCCATAATGTGCTCATCCACTTGCAAGCACAAAGTGATTCCGTTTACTTGTTGTCATCTTGCTGAAATTTTGCATGAGCTCCTCTTCTTACCTTTTGGAGGTAAGATCTGCCCCGTTCCCCAAAGATGGGAGATGCAAAGATTAAAAATAAACTCTTTCTTCAACCACAATGTTAGTTAGAGTGATATTTTTGAAAGCATGCACCCAAACATATGATAGTTACAAATTACCAAACATGGCTTTTGTCCTCAGCACCAAGAGTGCCAGTTGTTGCCATGTTTGTCAGGGTTTTACACACCTGGCCTCCAATGTCTGAGCTGTTAGTAAGGGATGCACAATAACACAGATTTCATAAGATGGTAATTAGCAACTTCTTGCTATAGAAGTGCTGAGATGACATTTGAATGTGTTCACTGAACAAGGCATGGAATAGGCTGCATGCACATCACCTAGTTTACTAATTACACCACACATGACTAGTCATGGCTTCTACACAGAGATCTGAATCTGATGAAGAAATCTAGTTCTTGTTTGGCTCCAGTCAGTGGTTATTGAACCCAAGCTGTGAGCAGTTTTCTGATTCTCTATCTGAATCTGAAAGTGAGCTACAGCTACTTCCAGTGTTTTGCTGGAAAGACAGCAAAGAGAATACAGGAACCTTTCCTGCTTAACCCTATCATTCAATGGGAGCAATGACAACCTTTCCAGTTGCCCGCCCTGTCTCCAGATACTCAAAAGCTTCCACAACTTCTGAGAATGTGAAACTTCCTTTGGGATCAATGAGAGCTTTTACCTTGCCACTCTCCAGGAAAGGTGTTAGCTTGGCCAAATTCTCACCATTAGAAGTGACCACAAATCTGAAGGCTGGAGGCTCGACTGCCCCTGTCAGTGCTACAACAGCTCCACCCTCCTTCACAACCTTCACGGATCTGTTAGACTCCCCTGAACAAAAAAAACCAGACAGGATGAAGATGCAACATGTGCTGGACAAGATGAATTACCATTGAGTTTTGTGACAATTACATCTGTCCATTATGGGGTGAAATGATTTGTGCAGACAACTCACAAAAGACATTTTGATAGTGGTCATAATAGGTCATTTGCACTTGACCTTTGACTCTTTGATTTGCAACAAAAACTGTGACATGGGTAGGATATTTTAAAGATGGAGTCTTTTGACAGTATTTTTGATGAATTCCTGGGATGAGAGAAGACAGGCTGCAGCTTATGGCAGCTTCGACAACACCGACTGTACATGTGCATCTGTTTTTGTGGTTTTGTTTCTGTACAATTACAAACATACAAGGAAGAAATTTGTGAGAGTGAAAGGAGCTTACCAACAGTGTCAAAAACAACATCATACTTGTCAGGGAGTTCTTCATACTTCTCCTTCTTGTAATCAACAACCTTATCCACTCCAAGACTTTTAAGCAAATCCACCTTTCCAGCACTTGCAGTTGTAACCACTAGTGATGCACCATACACCTCCTTGGCTAACTGCACGAACATATTTTTGCATGATTACCGACAGCAAGTAACAATCAATTAAACTGCATTCTCATAGGAACAACCCACGTCAAAAAGGATGTCGCACATGATCTAAATGACCTCGAAAACAGAAAGAAAAACTAAATATAGTTATGCAAGCAGGATGCAATTAGTATTCCTCATCTAGACAATATGACAACCTTAGCAGCAACTGCAAAACAGGCAGTTTGGAAGTTTGGTTATCTCACCTGAATGGCAAGGGTTCCCACACCACCAGCGCCTCCATTAATGAAAACACTCTGGCCCACCTTCAGGTTAACCCTATCAAAAGCTTCTTGAGCAGTTAGAATTGCCAGTGGAAGGCTTGCAGCTTCTGCAAAGCTTAACCTTGTGGGCTTTAATGCCAGTAACTTCTCCTGTACTGCAGTATATTGTGCAAGTGATCCAAATTGCCTTGGTTTATTAAGAGCAGCTTCAGAGACATCCGCATAGACTTCATCACCTTCCTTAAACTTAGAGACCTCTTTGCCAACTTTCACCACCACACCTGCTACATCATATCCGGGCACAGTCTTCGCATACCAAAAAAAAGGAGAAAACAGTCAGAGGAGGAAACTGGAGAGTGTAAGTTGACATGATTGAAACATGACTACTTCATCGCACAACATCTGCGAAATGCATAGCAGAGAAAACTATTGTTCAGAGACTTACAGGGCACAGTCTTCCCATAAAAAAAACAGTCAGAGGAAACTGGAGGAGAGTGAAGGTTGACATGACGATTGCATCGGACAACGTCTGCAAGCAACATAGCAGAGACAATTGAAGACTTACAGGGAGTGGAGAGTCTGTGTTCTTGAATTTGCCTTGGCGTCGCTTGCCATCGACGGGATTGAGAGCGGCAGCATACACCTTCACCAGCACTTCGTCGGCGGCGACATCTGGCACCGGAATCTGCTCAAGCTTCAGCACTCCTGGAGGCCCGTACTCCGCGTAAGTCCAAGCCTTATGCGTGGTTGGCACTTCCATAGCCGAGATCTTCGCAGCGCCGGCTTTCTCTGTAGCCACTTCAGCCCTTACTACTCGACACGACAATGCAGGTTTCTGGCGGCAGTAGTTCAAACCAGAACTCAATTTCCTCAATCCTTGCGGCAGCGGTGAAGAGGAGCGAAGTCCGATACCTGCTCTCGTTGCCAAATCCAAATCTGCTCTACAACAATGTAAAGAAGAAGTTATTGGACAAGAACTTCGTGAATCCGGAACCGTTTCAGCTCCCGTTTGTGCTGTTAGAACTGGAAGCGAGATGTGCGTGCGAAGATATAGAGATGAAGCAGCCATTGACGCAAGAAAGAAACGCAGAGCGCTGCGAAATTGCTGCCCGAAAACACCCCCACCTTGTGCGCGAGGAGCTCTTCCTCCTCACAAGAAGCTCATCCCAACCCACCCCCCGGCCTTCCTGTCTAGATTCAGGTCCTCGTGTCAGGTTCTTCAAATGAGAGCCTCAAATGAGGTCTCATCCTGATCGTCATGTTGCCAACCAACGATCCGGGTCATTTCCTTTCCCGGTTTTGTGTCTGGATTGAGGTCCTCTTCTCAGGTCTTCAAACGAGAGCCTCAAATGAGGTCTCATCCTGAACCCCACCCCCCCACCCCCCGGTCTTCCTATCCGGATTGGAATCCTCGTCTGAGGTCTTCAAATGAGAGCCTCAAATGATCACACATCCGAATCCATGGATCCAGATCATTTTCCGGCCTGGCTTTCTGTCTGGATTGAGGTCCTCATCTCAGGTCTCCAAATGAGAGCCTCAAATGAGGTCTTGTTCTGATTGTCACGTCGGCAACCAAAGGTAAGGATCATTTTCTGGTGCGCCTTTCTGTCTGGATTGAGGTCCTAGTCTCAGGTCTTCAAATGAGAGCCTCAAATGAGGTCTCACCAAGATCGTCACGTCGGAAACCAAAGGCTTTTTTAAAAATCTAGAACTTTCCATGAAACGCCACGTGGATCGTATGGTGGAACACATGCAAAGAAACTCTGTGAGAACGGGGAACACACATCTTACCGTTCCCACCCCTCGCATTAGCCTAGGCCAAAAATGGTAAAGAGCACAGGTAGGCATAGAAATTCTTGCCAGCGAATGAGGTGAGCCAGCATACACCTGAGGGGCCTAATTTTATTTTTCTCTTGGAGAGGGTGGATGTTGGATTATTTGGATTTTTTCTAGTTCCAAATGCGTTCTCATCAAGTTCTCAATGTGTTCTCATCAAAGTTCTCAATGGGTTCCCAATGGTTCCACACCCCCCCCACCCCCCCACCCCAAGTTCCTAATAGCACCTCACTTCATCCCATATCCTTTGCCCTAAAGTTTCACACTTGTGCATTAGAAAGAGGTGGCACTCCTTCACATCTTCATATGCCAATGGTCATCAAATTGTGTATTTCAAGTTTGAAAATATTGAACAAGGTTCTCAAAGAGCGGTTGGGGTGGGATGATAAAAAAAAGCACCATTTGAGCATGTGAAGTAGTTATAAAACACTGGCCTTCATATATTTGTTGATATGGTTGGTTACTGGATGAAAAATATTGATGAAAATCATTTTCAATTTGTGCATCATAATGTTAGTGGGGGCGGAAATGATGAAACTTGGCATATTATAGTTTGTTAAATATGGAGTCACAAGAGTATTACAATGGCGTGTGTCTCATATTTGAAAATGTTTTGGAGCACACAACAATGTTTCATAAGCACAAGATGAAAAAAACGATGAATTCATCTCTTGCAAGGGTGTTACACCAAATGATCAAAATGGTCAATTTTATTCCTCAGCTGGTTGGGTGGTTTTGTTCCAAATGTTGGAATGGATTATCAACAATCAAAGTTTTTATAAAAATGCATGATTGCACCATATTTGGTGGATCTTCATGACATACCTCAATTTTCTTTTAAACATTCCTTACTTGGGTTAAAAATTTGAAAAGCTGCAAAAAAAAGAGTTGTATAGTTATCTTTGCTAAAAAAATTTCAGTTGTCCTCCATTAGAAGTGCCTAGTGAATTTGATGGATCGCAACAAGATTTTCATTCAGATTTTGTGCCTTTGTATGCAAATAATGCTCATACTTTTTGAAGTATTGTTGCAATATGTATAGTGTTATTATGAATAAAACTTTTATTTCATACCACTCACACTTCAAAAGGATTCTCCTTTTTTTTTTCCTTGAGATGTTTTGATAAAGGTTTTTTCCTCTTGGGTGAATCAATGAATTTATTACATTCGAAGTTGTCACTTGAACCCCATGATCCCCACTAATCTAATACTAATATCAAAGCGCTGCATGTCGGATCGATCTACCAGGATTTACTTCGAAAAAGCTCAAAATTTTTTCTTTTGCTTTGCAAAATATATTTTCAAAAATCGTTAGAATGGGCTGAGATGGCATCAAATGCATTTATGCATAAAAGAGAAAGAACATCTCAGTTGTTAAAAGCACAGTGGCCATCTTACAAATTTTTGGGAGAGTCTTTATTTCATAAGTGGAAGATCCAGTCCCTACTTTTGCTAAGCTCACCAGCTCATTACCCAATACTCCAAAATCTTTATTTTCTGGCCTTGTAGAAGCGGAAAAGCTTGAAGAGTAGCCCACTCCAGTATCTGCTCTAATTCATGCAGCTACTATGGTAATAACAGGCGTTTTTATGATAGCAAGGTGCTCTCCTTTATTTGAATATCCACCTAATGCTTTGATTGTTATTACTTTCGTAGGAGCTATGATGTCATTTTTTGCGGCGACTACTGCAATATTACAGAACGATTTAAAGAGGGTCATAGCTTATTCAACTTGTAGTCAATTAGGTTATATGATCTTTCCATGTGGCATTTCCAACTATTATGTTAACATATTTGATTTAATGAATCACGCCTTTTTTAAAGCATTACTCTTTTTGAGTGCAAGTTCAGTGATTCATGCCATGTCAGATGAGCAAGATATGCGTAAGATTGGAGGGCTTGCTTCTTTGTTACCTTTTACTTATGTTATGATGTTTATAAGCAGCCTATCTTTAATAGGTTTCCCTTTTTGTACTGGATTTTATTCTAAAAATGTTATTTTAAAGCTTGCTTATACTAAATATACAATTATAAGCCCAAGCCAAAAATGGTGATGAACAATTTTTAAAACAGAAGTTTCATGCAGCAAATGGGAATGCTCAACATGTAGTCAAAATGCCTTCATTTTTTTTCTTTTAAGTTTTTTGTTTGGGGTGGGCGGGGGGAGGGGCAAGGGGCCGAGGATTTTTTTTCATTTTTCCTTTGTTCCCAATATATTCCCAAGGTTCCCAAGGTGTTCCCCAAGTGTGTTCCCAATAGCACTTCATTTTAATCCCATATGTTTTGCCCAAAGTCCTCCCTTTCTCACCTATATAGGTGGGCCAAAGGGTGAGGCACTCCATCTTTCCATAGAATCTTTTGTTTTGGGGAGCCTTGGTAGTTTCAACTTTTTTTTTGCGATGGGCCAATCAAATTGGCTAACTGCAAAAGAAGAAAGTTGGACTTGTGAGGCACCCTCAACTAATTAATATGAAACAGAATAAGTACCCCCAATTACTTAGGAGGAGATTACAATATATTTGTTTTGGGATGATATGAAGTTCAAAAAGCATAAAATTTGGTGATGGGCCAATCAAAGATGCCCATCACAACCAATTTTATTTTATTTTTTGAACTTTGGGGTCTTCCCACCACTATTTAATAATGAGTAATGTTATTTCACATTAAGGGAATAAACAATATTAGTGAGAGAGAACTTTGCAAAAATACTATTGGGGTGCACTAATGTCCATGGTGGTACTTTCACCTTTTTGAATAAGGCCTTTTAATGGTCATATTAAGCCAAAAAAACGTTAGATTTCAACTTGGAGACCTTGGTTTAGTCTAAGCATGGGATATTTGTATTATTTAAAAATAATTTAAATGGATTTTTACCATGGCACTACCGGAGTGTGCTGGTTCACCCAAAATACCGTTGTAACAGAAAAAAGGAACTTTGGGAACATGGAACACACTTTGTTAACGAATGTCAACCATAACTATTTAATGAAATAGAATTTTGGGAATGTGAAAAAACTTTGCAATCCTAATGAATAAAGGGGTCTTGTAAACATCATCTTAAAAAGATTTTATATGATAATCAAAAGTGGAAGATCCTTCCTAAACAAATTCCAATGACGAGTAATCGGAATTGGTATATGGGGGATTTTTCGGAATCCTTCATATGGTCATCCATGAACCATTCCAAAGATAATTTCAGAAATAACTATCTCATTTTCATTTTCAAGCCTAACTATTTCAATTTTTCTAATAATCATTTCCTTTCCTTATTAACTTTTTTAATAACTATCTCTCACCTTTCTTAATAACTACCTCCATTTTATAATTTCATTTTTTTCCCCTACTCATCAACATGGATATGAATAAAATAAATAACAAACGTGTGTCTTTTCATGTCCATGAAATGTATATTAATTTAAATTAAATTTGACATGGACATAAATAATGATAAATTATTGAAAACCATATGAAAACATAGGGAAAAATATAAAATAATTGATCGTCGTTGATAGTCCATTACAACGTGGAGCTCAAATTAGTATTGCCTTGAAACTCAAGAATAGTTGAAAACACCTAAGTTGTGTAAATAACTATTGAAATTTTGGAAACCTTACATATAGGGGAATGCATAGTGTTGTGCATGTAAATGCCAATAGTCATATACGATGTATAAAATTTGTGTAAGTGTAATACACGCCATTTTTTTGCACTTACAATTACACACCTAATGTTTATTTTTAAAATATATATTTATACTTACATGATCCTATGTAAAATCTACGTAAACATATAAGGGTTAAGAGTTTGGGGGAGCTATTTGTTTATGCAATTCCTTGTTTTGTTAATGCTTTGTGCCATCACCTTATGAGCTGCCATCTTCCTTTGCAATGTCATTTTCAAATGAATAAAATGTTTCTATACCCCATCGTGGTCATGCTCCCTTCATTTTTCCTTGTTTTTGTGATGGTGTTATCATCCTTGTAGTGGTTGTTATTGTGCATTCTCTTGTTCCCCTTCGTCATTTCTTATGTGTAGGAAGTTGGAGTGGTAGAGTTGGTGTGATGAGGTCGAAGCTCAAAGCTTGAAGTTAATGCCTTTTTCAAGTGAACAAAACTATGAGCCTTGACCTAGGGCTTTTATTGTTTTTGCATTTGTTCTTTTTGCTTCTTGATCTTGTGTCTTGTTGTCTTGTTCCCCTTCATCCATTCTTGTGTCCAAAAAGCTCGAGTGGCAAAGCTTAGAGCTTTATTTTTGATCATTTGACATTCAATGCCAGTTTTTTCAAGTGAGCAAGGCCATGTGCATTGATTGGTCATCTTGTTGTTTTGTTCCCCTTTGTCATTTTCTTGTGTAGGAAGTTGGAGTTTCTTAATCATCTTGTGGTCTTTTTCCCCCCTTGTCATTTTTTATGTGCAAAAAGTTGGAATGGTGAAACTCAAGGCACCCAAAACTCAAACACTTAAGACACACAGGAGTTCACGTTTAGGACACTCAAAACACACAAAAGCTTGTGCTTAGGATGCTCAAGAGTTCATGTTTAAGACGCTCATGCTCAAGATGTTCAAACATTCAAAAGGTTGTTCAAGCTCACATGCTTCATCAACTTCTTCAAATGAACCTAATGCAAACCTTTATTGTCTTGTCATCTTACTCTCCTATCTTGGTCATATTCCTTCTTTGCATTTTATTTTTTGGCAAGGAGTTGGAGCTTGGAGCTCAAAGTTGAAGTGAAATGTGTGACTTGACTTTAAAGCAAATATTTCTTGGAATCTAACAAATTGTGCATTGGAAATCTCTTATTATACATAGCACGAGAAGAGGTTACTTTTGATGTTTCAATTAAGCTTTGAAAATTTAATGAAGGACTTGGACGCACATTTCTTCACATGCTTTTGGTATCAACTATCAACCACATTGCACGGCAAGGAAATATCTTATTCTGACATGTAAGGAGTTTGTTCATCATTTGGTACAATTTGTGCAAATGATATTTTCCCATGTGAGGAAATTTATGGTTCCTCTTCTCCATCAATGCAAGAATTGAATCAAGTTCAAAATCAATTATAGCATCAAATTAGTCAAATGATTGACAAATTAGTGACTTTGACAAGATTGATTAAAGGTCCTATGTATATGTATCAAACATTTGTTACCAACAACTCAAAGATGAAACCAATGTTGTGCGTGTTTAGATGTTAACTACCAAATCACATGAACCTTCATTGGTTGATTCATAGTCTCAATTTGAACTCTCCCATAAATAGTGTCAAGTTCTCCTTGTGTTGTTACCCCCTAATAATTGGGACCCCATGGTTTGTCGGATGTCCATGAAGATGCATATAAACTTGCTTCTAAAAATGGTAACACTTGAAATCCCATCAAAAGGAAATTGAAAGGGATTATAAATATCTAGTACTTTGGTTCCATCTCTTAGTGGTCATGGATAATCTTTCAACATGTTCATGCTTACATCATTTTCAAAAATACTACCTTTCTGAAACAATTCACATTTTGTCTATACAATAGTTGGACTTGGTTGTGACATAAGTAGATTAGGTTTTATACCCTTACACTTGGCATCATTAGTTGACACATGGTGTTGACATTCTTGTGCATTAGTCATGTGCCCCACTTTGGAAAAGGTATTTAACATGTGCCCAACACATCTTGCATCTTTTTCAAGCCCATCTACATTTCTAATAGGAAAATCAAGCTTCCTTATAAAGTTGCCAGGGTTTACTTTACTTCAAACTTCGGTTTTAAACATGAGCCTAGTTCAAAAGTCCTTGTTGGCCATCATTCCCATGTTTTTCATTGACTGCTTTAGGTGAATAAGGCCACAACCATTTCTCACCATTCCCAAAC
>Ga0209611_10008041_pt1 | contig 16688 bp, 14 predicted proteins | sample S1TSphgellanicum_3_FD_187693 | JGI IMG/M metagenome (GOLD analysis project Ga0209611, IMG submission 187693) | Host-associated microbial communities from peat moss isolated from Minnesota, USA - S1T2_Fc - Sphagnum magellanicum MG (SPAdes) (version 2) | ecosystem: Host-associated > Plants > Peat...
CTGGCCGAATTCGCGCGGAGAACGACGGTTGCTGGCGTTTTCACCGCCAATAAATGCCCCGGCGCGCCGGTCGATTGGTGCCGCGCGGCGCTGGCTGGCAGATCGGCCCGCGCCCTGGTGGTCAATGCCGGTAATGCCAACGTGTTCACCGGCCAGGCCGGGCGCGACGCCGCTTTGGCGACGGCGCAAGCTGTTTCGGCGCTGATCGGCTGCGGCGAGACCGAAGTGTTTTTGGCGTCGACGGGCGTGATCGGTCAGCCACTGCCGCATGAGCGAATCACCGCTGCCCTGCCCGGCCTGCACGCCGCCCTGAAGGGTGACGCCATCGAAGCCGCCGCCCGCGGCATGATGACCACCGACACATTTCCGAAGGCGGCGACACGCAGCGCGACCATTGGCGGCACGAAGGTAACGATCACCGGCATCGCCAAAGGCAGCGGGATGATCGCGCCGGATATGGCGACGATGCTGTGCTTTGTCTTTACCGACGCGGCGATTCCGGCACCTTCCCTGCAAGCCATGCTTGCCGGCAGCGTGCGCAAAAGTTTTAACTGCACCACCGTCGATTCCGATACCTCCACCAGCGATACGGTGCTGGTTTTCGCCACCGGCCAGGCGGCCAATCCGGCGGATGCGGACCTGGCCGGCTTCGGACAGGCCTTGGATGAGGTTCTGCTTGATCTGGCGCTGTTGGTGGTGCGCGACGGCGAAGGTGCGTCCAAATTTATCCGCATCGATGTGGCAGGGGCGGTGGATGATGCCTCGGCGCACCGTGTGGCAATGGCGGTGGCCAATTCGCCTTTGGTGAAGACCGCCATTGCCGGCGAGGACGCGAATTGGGGCCGCATCGTGATGGCGGTGGGCAAAGCCGGCGAACCGGCCGAGCGCGACCTGCTCTCCATCGCCGTGGGTGGCGTGTGGATGGCGCGCAACGGTACAGTGGTGCCGGATTACGATGAAACGCCGGTGGTGGCGCATATGCGCGGCAAGGAGATCGACATCGCCATCGATCTCGGACTCGGAACGGGTGCCGGCACCGCCTGGACCTGCGATCTCACTCATGGCTACATCGATATCAATGGAAGCTATAGGAGCTAGGCCAATCCAGCTTCCCGGGCCCGCCGATTTCGAACCGCTGGTCACCGAGCGGCTGACCTTGCGGCCGCCTGTGGCCGCCGATGCCGCGTCCATTCACCGGCTGGTCAATGCCTGGCCGGTGGTGCGCATGCTCTCCCGCCTGCCCTATCCCTATCCGCGCGCGCTCACCGATGAATGGATTGCCTCCACCATCGAACAGCGGCGGCTGGGAACCGCCTATCATTTGGCCATTACCGGCCAGGAGGAAGGGCGCGAGATGGTGATCGGCTGCGTCGGCATGCGGCTCGATCTGCCGGCGCGAACCGGCAATCTGGGCTACTGGGTCGGCGAACGGTTCTGGGGCCACGGCGTGGCGCGCGAGGCGGCCGGGCGCGTGGTGCGCTGGGCACTGGCCAATTTGCCGATCGACCGGGTGGAGGCGCATGTCTCCATCGACAATCCGGCCTCCGCCGCCGTTCTGCGCCATCTGGGGTTCCGCGAGACCGGCGAATCGCGCCAGCATTTTCTGGCGCGTGACGGCGAGGAAAAGGTGCTGGTGTTCGAAGCCCGCCGCGACGACATTTTTGGCCATGTGGAAACCGATGAACCGGTGGCCGGTGCCAAGCCGTTGCTGCTGGTGGCTGCCTGCGCGCTGATCGACATTGACGGCCGGGTGTTGCTGGCCCGCCGGCCGGAAGGCAAGAAAATGGCCGGGTTGTGGGAATTCCCGGGCGGCAAGCTGAACCCTGGCGAAACGCCCGAAGCCGCCCTGATCCGCGAATTGCGCGAGGAATTGGGCATCGATGTGGCCGCCGCCTGCCTGGCGCCCTTCGCCTTTGCGAGCCACGCCTATGAGCGGTTCCATTTGCTGATGCCGCTCTATCTGTGCCGGCGCTGGCAGGGCTTCGTGCAGCCGCTGGAAGGCCAGACGCTCGCCTGGGTGCGCCCGGCGAAACTCACCGGGTACGAAATGCCGGCGGCCGACAAGCCGCTAGTGCCGCTGCTGCGGGATTTTCTGTAGGCATCGTCGGCACATAAATGCGTCGGCACGCCGACAAAGATGCCGCCTCAAACAAAGGCGCGAGGGCCCGTTCGACCCCATAACCCGATTAGGTTAATGTCGAACGGGCCCTAAGGTTCAAGCGGTATCACTCGGTTGTCGCCATCGGCAGATGGGGTGCGGCGGTGATCACCCATGGCCGGGCGCCGCGCAAAGCCTGGTCCGTGGTCAGGCTTGGGCCGAGCCTCTCCAGGCGGATGGCGGTGGCCCCCGCGCGCTGCACGAAAGCGTGGTCGATCACCGGGGTGGTGAGGCATGCGGCGTGCAGCCAGGCGGCCGAGAGGATAACCGCGGCGGAACAATCGATCCCGGCCGAATCCCGCGCGAGAACAGCCACCTGGCCCCTGATAGTGGCGCGGCACGCGGATGCGCTGCAGACGAGGCCAGGGCCGGCGGTGTCGAAACCCGCTGCGGCGATCCCCCAGAGATGTGCCGGCGCCTGGCTCTCGAAGCTGGAAAGCCCCGATGCCTGTTCCACCGCGACGCGATCCGCAAGTCTTAGCGCGATCAGCCTTGCATCGGGGCCGACCAGGATGTCCGGCCGTTGCACGAAGACAAAGGCGGCCAGGCCCAGCGCCAGTGGCGCCAGCCCGGCCAGGCGCAGGCGGCCGCGGAAAATCCCTGTCCAGGCCAGGCCGAGAGCCACCAGGGCCAGGCCCCAGGGTGGCGATTGCGCGACCGGCAGGATGGCGGCCGGCCAGGCGGCAACGCTGTGGGCAATCGCGGTGACCCCCTGGATGCCCCAGCCCATCGGCACCAGGGCAAGATGCTCCAGCCCCAGCGGCATCAGCGCCAGCACGGCCAGGCCCCATGGCATAATCCAGAACGCCGCCAAGGGCACGGCCAGCATGTTGGCGGGCACGTAATACAGAGTTGCCTGGCCGAAATGATACATTGCGAATGGCAAGGAGGCGGTGCCGGCAAGCAGGCTGGTGAGCGCCAACCCTGCGCCGTAGAGCACTGGCCGCCGCCACCAGGCACCCTGGCCCAGGGCAAGCAGCCATGGCCTGGCCGATTCATGGCCGGCAATCAGGCAGAGCACGGCGGAAAAACTCATCTGGAAGCTCACCCCCAGCAGCGAGGCCGGCGAGATCGCCATCAGCAGCGTGGCGGCCATAGCAAGCCCGCGCATCGAGAGCGCGCGCCGCCCGGTGAGCACGCCGAGGGTGAACAGGCTGGCCATGGCAAAACTGCGCAGGATCGGCACATGCGCACCGGTGATTGCCAGATACAGCCCGCCGGCAAAAAGTGCTGCCAGGGCGGCTATTTTCCGTGTCGGCCAGGTGAGTGCCGCATATTCCCACGCCGCCAGCGCCAGCCGGGTCAGCGCGAAGACCAGCCCCATGACGATGCCGATATGCAGCCCGGCCACCGCAAGCAGATGGGCCAGACCCGATTGCTCGAAGGCGGCTCGGTCCGAGGCGGGAATGGCGGTGCCGATGCCGGTGAGAAAGGTGGCCGCGATGGCGCCGGGCGGGCCTGGCAATCCGGCGATGATGCGCGCGGCAACCGCCTCGCGCAGCGCGGTCAGCCCGGATTCGCCGCCTGCCCGCAGGCGCCGCAAGGGGCCGATGGCAAAACCATAGCCATCGATGCCGCCGAAGAACGCGTCGCGCTGGGTGTCCCAGCCGCCTGGATAATCCGGCGGCGACGGTGCTTGAAGCAGCGCCCGCATTTCGACAACATCGCCCGGCGCGAGGCGCGATTCATCGGTATCGCGCAGCCGGATGCGCAAGGCGCGGCGCATATTTGGCCCGCCATCAAGCGACGGGCTGGCCAGGGTGATGCGGCGGCCTTGCGGCAGAACATCCAGCACCGCGACCTCGCCGGCGACGAGAATAGCATGATGCGGCAGCACCACCCAGGGCGGCGCCCGTGACGTGGCCAGGCAGGCAAGGGCGAAACCCGCTTCACCGAAGGCCAGGCCAAGGCCGGCCGCGCGCAGGATTGGCCAGCGCCAGACGCATGGGATGGCCAGGATCGACACGCCTGAAGCGGCGACCGTCCAGGCCAAGGATGGTTCGGTAGCGCGCTGAAAATAGAAGATTATGCCCGCCCCCATGCAGACCGGCAGGAACAGCGGGAAGCGGCCGCTTTGCGCGCTTAGGGCCCGTTCGACATTAACCGAATCGGGCTGCTGGGACGAACCGGCCCTGAGCCTTTGTTTGAGGCGGCATCCTTGTCGGCGTGCCGACGCAGATATTTGCCGACGATGCCTTATGAGGGCTGCCAAAACGTTACGCATTCGTTTATACTACAGCCAGTGCGGCGCGGCACCAGTGCTGTCTGTTGCGAAGCGCATGCAGGCGGTAGAACCCGGGTCATGACGATAAGAACCCGCTTCGCTCCCAGCCCCACCGGCCTGCTGCATATCGGCGGCGCCCGCACCGCCTTGTTCAACTATCTGTTCGCCCGCCACCATGGCGGCGAATTCTTGCTCCGCATCGAGGATACTGACCGCGAGCGCAGCACCGCGCTTGCGGTGGAGGTGATCCTGCGCGGGCTGGACTGGCTTGGCCTGGCCCCTGACGAACCGCCGGTGTTCCAATCCAGCCGCGCTGCCCGCCATGCCGAGGTGGCAGCACAGCTTCTTGCCGCTGGCCGCGCCTATCGCTGCTTTACCAGTGCCGAGGACCTGCGCGAGATGCGCGAACGCGCCACCGCCGAAGGCCGGCCGCCGCGCTATGACGGGCGCTGGCGCGATCGCGACCCGGCCGAGGCGCCGGCAGGCGTTGCCCCGGTTATTCGCTTAAAAGTGCCGCAGGAGGGGGAAACGCTGGTGGACGACCTGGTGCAGGGCCAGGTGCGGGTGGCGAACGCCGAGCTGGATGACATGATCATCCTGCGCAGCGATGGCTCGCCCACCTATCTGCACGCCGTGGTGGTGGACGACCACGACATGGGCATAACCCATGTGATCCGTGGCGACGACCATCTGACCAACACATTCAGGCAGGTGCAGATTTTTGATGCCATGGGGTGGGAGACGCCGCGCTTTGCGCATATCCCGCTGATCCATGGCGCGGACGGCGCCAAACTCTCCAAGCGCCACGGTGCGGTGAGCGTGCTGGAATTCGACGCCCAGGGGTTTCTGCCCGAAGCTTTGTGCAATTACCTGCTGCGGCTGGGCTGGGGCCATGGCGACGCCGAAATTCTATCGCGCGATCAAGCAATAGAGCTTTTCGATCTGGGCGGGGTTGGCCGCGCCGCCAGCCGGATGGATTACGCCAAGCTCACCCATCTGAACGGCGTATGGCTGCGCCAGGCCGACAATGCCCGGCTGACGGCCGAAGTGCTCAAGCGCCTGGCGGGAATGCCGGGCGTGACGACTGGCCCGGAGGTGGAAGCGCGTATCCTGATGCTGATGCCGGGGTTGAAAGAGCGGGCGAAGACCTTGGTGGATCTGGCTGCGAGTGCGGCTTTTCTCGCCCGCTCGGTGCCCCTGCCCTTCGACGACAAGGCGCGCGCGCTGCTGACGCCGGAAGCGCGCAGCCTGTTGGCCGGCCTTGTCGAAAGACTGGCAGACACCGATTTTTCCCAGACCGGGGTGGACACTGCGTTGCGGGCCTATGCGGACGCGGCCGGCAAGAAACTCGGCCAGATCGCCCAGCCTTTGCGCGCGGCGCTGACCGGCAGCACCACGAGCCCGGGGATCGATGCCACGTTGGCGGCCTTGGGACGCGACGAGTCGCTCGGCCGGATTGCAGCCGCGCTGGCCGGGTAGTCGGATGCTTGCGTGGAGCGCCATTGAGCGCCTGCTAAGGGCCCGTTCGACATTAACTGAATCGCGTTACCGGGTCGAACGGGCCCTTAGCTTTTGTTTGAAAGGCATCTTTGTCGGCGTGCCGACGCACTTATTTGCCGACGATGCCTAATGGCCGCCGGGCGCAGATTGATCGAGGGTAACGGGTCTCGTGTCCGGTTCGTGTGCCGGGGTGTTGTTGCCGCGTTTCATCGGCCGCATCCTGCCAAGGAGGCGAAGCAGTATCAGGTTGGCGACGCGCGGGATTTTTGCTGAAGATTGGAGTGAAACCATGAGCGGGATGAGCCTGAACCAGTGGGCGGAAGAAGCCATGGAGAGGCTGGCGCAAGCCGATCCGGTCGGCGCGTGATCGATCTGGCGGCCGCGATGTCCTGGTGAGACGCATGACCTTAAAGCCCCTGCTCACCCGGCTGCACGCCACCTTGTCGCAGGCGCATATCGCCGAGAAACTGGCGTTCGGGCTGCGCCTGTGGGCGTCGGTGTGTCTGGCGCTGTTTCTGGCCTACTGGCTGCAACTGGATAATCCGTTCTGGGCAGGCACCTCCGCCGGTATCGTCTGCCAGCCGAGCCTTGGCGCCTCGATCCGCAAAGCCGGGTTCCGGTTGATCGGCACGCTGATCGGCGCGGTGATGGTGGTGGCGATGATGGCGGCGTTTCCGCAAAGCCGTGCCGGGTTCATCCTGGTTCTGGCCGCCTGGTGCGGGCTGTGCGGGTTCGGCGCCACCGTGCTGCAGAATTTTGCCAGCTACGCGGCGGCATTGGCCGGCTACACCGCGGCGATCATTGCCGCCGATGCGATTGCCGACCCAAATTCGGTGTTCATCCTGGCGATCTCCAGAGCCAGCGAGATCTGCCTCGGCATCGTCTGCGCCGGGGTGGTGCTGCTGCTGACCGGCCGGGGCACCGCGCGGGCGCGGGCGGCGACCACCATCGCCACCATTGCGCGTGAAGCCGGGCTTGGCATGCGCGCCACCCTGTTCGGCGCCGGCGCCCCCTTGCCGGAGAGCGCGCCGGCACGGCGCGCGCTGATCGGCCGCGCCGGCGCGCTTTCCGCCCTGCTGGACGAAACGGTGGGCGAGAGTGCCGATTTGCGCGTGCGGTCCGGCACCTTGCAGGCGGCGGTAGATGGGCTGTTCGTGGCGCTCTCCGGCTGGCGCATGGTGGCCACCCATCTGGAAAGTATCCCGCCGGATCAGGCCGCCGCCGATGCGGCGCCGGCTTTGGCCGCCCTGCCCCCTGGCCCGGCGATTGTGATGGCGGCGGAGAGCAGCCCGGCCGATACACGCGACCGCTGCCGGCAGGCCGCCAATGCGATGCTGGCGCAGAGCGTGGCCAATCCGGCGGAAGCTCTGGTAGCCACCGGGGCGGCCGATGTGCTGGTGGGGCTGGCACGCGCGTTGAACGGCGTGGCCCTTCTGGTGGAACCGGCGCGGGCGGAGGTGAGCGAGTCCGGCGCCAATTTGCGCCTGCCGGACCTGCTGCCGGCGATCCTGAACGGGATACGCTCATGTCTGATCGTGCTGGTGCTGGCCGCCTTCTGGATCGTTACCGCCTGGCCCTCCGGCACCACCGCTTTGCTGTTTGGCGCGATCATTGTGCTGCTGCTCTCGCCGCGCGGTGACAGCGCCATTTCCAACGCCTGGGGCTTTCTGGCCGGCACCATATTCACCGCCTGCCTGGCGGGATTGGCCGATTTTGCCCTGCTGCCAGGGCTGGAAGGCTTCACCCGCCTCGCCCTGGTGCTGGGCGTGTTCCTGGTGCCGCTGGCGGCGATCAGCGCCGGGGAATGGCAAAAATCCTTCTTCGTGGCGGCGGCGACCAATTTCGTGCCGTTGCTGGCGCCGGCCAACCTACAGAGCACCGACACCGTCGCCTTCTATAATTCCACCGCCGCCATTGCCATCGGCGTGGGGGTTGGCGTGGGCGTGATGGCGCTGCTGCCCCAGCTTTCCGGCCCGCAGCGTGTGGCGCGGCTGAGCAGCCTGACATTGCGCGATCTGAAGCGCCTGGCGACACGCAGCCGGCCAGGCACCCAGCGCCAATGGGAGTCGCTGCTCTATGGCCGTATTTCCGTGCTGCCGGATTGTGCCAGCCCGCAGACACGCAGCGACATGGTGGCGGCCTTGTATCTGGGCGAGGCGATGCTGCGGCTGCGCCAATTCGCCGCCAGGCTTGGCGGCTTGGCCCGCGTTGCCGACATTCTGGCGGCGCTGGCGAAACGCCAGCCGGTGGCAGCTTCCCAGGCGCTGAAAATGCTCGATGACGAGGTGGTTTCCCGCAACGACCCGCGCCCGCAGATGATACGCGCAAGGGCGGCGATCCTGGCGATGCAGGAAGTGCTGGCACGGCATGGCGGCTATTTTGGCGCGGCGGGAGGCGGCGATGCGATTCCATGAGCTGAATATCTTTGGCGTCTATGTCTCGCCGGTTGCCGCCATGCTGCTGGTGGCCTGGCTGATCCTGCTGGTGCTGCGCCGGATTGCCAATCGCGCCGGGCTGTGGCGCCGCCTCTGGCACCCGGCTTTGGCAAGCCTGGCGGTTTATGTGATCGTGCTGTCGATGATCGTGATCGCGGTGGGGAGATAAAGCGATGCCGGACCAGACCAGCGATCTGTTTCCACACGCGGAAAAATTGCAGCTGGAACCGCCGCGCCACGGCGCCGCGCCTATCCTGGTGCCGGTGCTGCTGACGCTCTGCCTGGTGGTGGCGGCGGCGTTGTGCGGCTGGGCGGCGTGGACGGCCTATGTGTCGCCACCCTGGACGCGCGACGGCACTGTGCGTGCCTATGTGGTGACGCTGACGCCGGAAGTCTCCGGCCGCATCGTGCGGTTGCCGGTGGCCGACAACCAGTTTGTCCGCAAGGGCGACACGCTGATGGAGATCGATCCCACCGATTACGCCATCGCCGTGCAGACCGCGGAGGCCAATCTGGACCAGGCGCGGGCGAATGCCGCCAACAAGCAGGAGGAAGCCAAACGCCGGCTGGCGCTGACCAATCTCAGTACCTCGGAGGAGGAACGGCAGACCTATGTAAGCGCCGCCAAGGCTGCCGATGCGGCGGTGGCGCAGATGCTGGCCAGCCTGGCGCAGGCCAAGGTGAATCTGGACCGCACCCGCATCATCTCGCCGGTGGATGGCTATGTGACCAATCTGCAGACGCGCGAAGGCAATTATGCGATTGCCGGGCAGCACAATATCAGCCTGGTGGATGCGGCATCGTTCTGGGTGGATGGATATTTCGAGGAAACCGAACTGCATGCCATCCATGATGGCGATGCCGCGCATGTGCATCTGATGGGCTGGCCGGGTGTGGTGCTTGGCCATGTGGCGGGTGTCGCGCGTGGCATCCAGGTTGCCAACGCTACCGCGGATGCCAGTGGCCTGGCCTCGGTGAATCCGATTTTCACCTGGGTGCGCCTGGCCCAACGCGTGCCGGTGCGGATTGCGATCGATACGGTGCCCGCCGGGTTGCGGCTGGTGGCAGGGCAGACGGCGAGCGTGGAGATCGTGCGTTAATTCATCCCGCGCGGGCAGGTTTTGTAACACCTTTGGAACGCCCGGTAGAAACTTGAAAGGCTGTTGAAGCCACAAGCAAAGGCGATGCCGGCGATGGTTTCGTCGCGGTCTGGCCGGCGCAGCCAGGCCAGGCAGGCATCCAGCCGCCGGCGCTGCACGAGCAGGCTGAACGAGTCGCCGGACGGTGCCAGTGCCAGATGCAGGCTGCGTACCGACATGCCGAGCGCCCGCGCGGCGTTGCGTGCGGACAGCGCCGGATCGGATAAATGCGCGTCTATATAAGCATGAATGCGAAGCCGCCGGTGTAGCAGCAGCGCCTCTCCGGCATCCCGGCGCGGCGAGGCCAGCCGCGGGGCGGGCCGCCGGATATCCGGCGCGGACGGTGGATCGGCCAAGTTCTGCATCATGCTCAGGCTCCGTCGTCGCGCAATTTCCTCTGCTCATGGAAACGGGATGCGGCGGCAAATACGGACATGGCGTGGGGCAAATCGGTTCGTCCGCGGAAAAACCGCGACCGAAGACAGTTTTGCACGGAATGGGAAGACGCGCCGGGGCCATCCTGAATAGAGGGTGCGCCACACCCGAACGCCGGGTGCCGCGGCGATGAGCGCCGCGGGAATATTCTGATGGAGAACACCATGTTTTTGAAACGTCAGATCGCCGCCTGCGCGATCCTTGCCTGCTGCGCCGCCGGCGCATCCGCCTCGGCCGCTACCCTGGTTTGGCCAGCCAGCATTGTCGGCACCTGGAACGGCACATCGAACCAGACGCCGATCGTATTGACCATTACCACCCAGAGCGCGGGCGGCAAATGCCAGGCGATCAGCGGCACCGTGCAGAATGTCGGGGCCAGCTACACCGAACCGATGTCAGGCTATTATTGCCCCGGCAGCGGTGCGTTGGAGTTCCTCCGCTTCCCGACGAACTCGCCGACCGCGTACCAGGCCTATGCGGGCAATCTGTCCCAGACGCCGGTGCCGAAACACACCACGCAGATGATGGCCGGCGTGTTCGGCCAATACACACCGTCCTACGGCCCGCTGGGGCAATTCAGCTTTTCCGTCTTCAAGTAACAGCCTCAACACATCTCTGAAAGGAACAAACCCATGCGCAAGTTTCTCACCCTGTGCTCCGTCGCAGGTATTTCCTCGCTGATTGCCGCTGGTTCCGCTCTGGCGGCGGCCTATCCCACAAGCGTTCTCGGCACCTGGACGATCCGGGCGAATGATACGCAGCCCTTCACCTTCACCGTGCAGACGCAATCTTCCGATGCGCCCTGCGCGGTGATCACCGGCGTGCTCGGTGCCCCGAACGACACCATTGCCGGCTATTACTGCCCGGCGACCGGGCTGGTGAGTTTCGAGCGGAACTCCTCCAATCCGACTGTGCTTGGCGGCACCTTCCAGATATTTTCCGGGCAAGCTTCGTGGGCGGGCAGCGGCAACATCACCACGCAGATCACCGGCAATTTCACCAACTATGGCGGCGGCGACAACACCGGTGCGTTTTCCTTCTCGGCCTATCTGCCAGTGCCATAGCAAGCGGCAGCCTTGGGTGGCGTGGGTCTTGATCCACGCCACACCTGCTCTGGCTGTTATTTCGCTGTCCATTTCGCCAGCCAGGCCAACACCGTATTCTGCCATAGTTCCGAATTCTGCGGCTTGAGCACCCAGTGATTTTCGTCCGGGAAGGTCAGGAATTCGCTTGGCACGTTCTTGCGCTGCAAGGCGGTGAAGGCGGCCAAACCCTGTTCGAGCGGAATGCGGTAATCATGCGCGCTGTGGATCACCAGCATCGGCGTGTTCCAGTCAGCCACGTGATCGATCGGATTGAAGCGTTCGTAATTCTGCGGCTTTTCCCACGGCGTGGCGTGGCCGTTTTCCCATTCGGAAAACCAGAGTTCCTCGGTGGCGTAGCCCATCATCCGGTTGTCGAACACACCGTCATGATCCACCAGGCATTTCCAGGGGGCTCCCCAGACACCCTCGATCCAATAGATCATGAAGCCGCCATAGGAGGCCCCGAGCGCGCAGGCTTTGGTGCCGTCGAGATATGAATATTTCGCCAGGGCTGCTTTCCAGCCGGCTTGCAGATCGGCGAGCGGACGGTCGCCCCAATGGGAACTGATGGAATCGGTAAAAGCCTGGCCGTAGCCGGTGGACCCGTGGAAATCGATGAACACGGTGGCGAAGCCGGCGGCGGCATAGGTTTGCGGGTTCCACCGAAAACTCCAATCATCGCCAAAACTGCCTTGCGGCCCGCCATGAATCAGGAATGCCACCGGATATTTTTGGCCCGGTTTTGCGTTGGCAGGGGGCATGACAAAGCCATGCACGGTTTCGTGGTTCCAGCCGGTAAAGGTGAATTGTTCTGGCTGGGCGAAATCGATACCCGCGAGTTTTTCGGCATTTGCATGGGTGATTTGCAGGGGGGCGGGTTTTGCCAAGAGGTAGAGTTGTGCCGGTGAGGTCAGGCTGTCACTGGCATAAACCAGCGTTTGCCCGGAAATATCGATATCGGCGACATGGCCGTGATTGGTGAGCGGCGTGACCGCGCCGTTCTGCGCATCGATGGCGAAGAGTTTTTTGGTGCCGGTATCATCGGCGGTGACATACAGGGTGCGGCCATCCGCCGACCATCGCAGCGCATCCGGCGAATGGTCCCAGTTTTTGGTCAGGAGCTCGCGGGTGGCGCCGGTGTTCAGATCGCGCAGCATGATGGCGAAGCGATCGGCTTCGAAGCCGGGGCGTTTCATGGCTTTATAGGCGAGGGTTCTACCGTCTGGCGAAAACACCGGTGCCGCATCCCAGGCGGGGTTGGATGCGGTGAGATCTTTTGGCGCGGCCGTGCCATCGATGGAGGTTTGGAAAAGATCGAAATTTGTGCTCCGGGGTTCGGTGCGGCCGGCCTGGCGGGCGGAAAAGATCACGCTGCTGGAATCGGGGGAAATGGCGTAATCCGCGTCGTCGCCGAACGGCTTGCTGGGGGTATCGCCATCGAAGCCGCGCATCAGGGGGCGTGGGTCGCCGTCAGCTTCTCCCTGAGCGTTCAGCGTGAGCGCCCATAACTGGTTGCGGGTGCCATCCTCCCATTCATCCCAGTGGCGGACAAAGAGTTTGGTGTAGAGCGTGCCAGAGGCTTTTTGCGCGGCGCGCGCATCCAGGCGGGTTTTCGTGCAGGACAGAGTGTCGCAATCTGGGAATACGGCCGCGGAGAATACGAGGGCCTTATTGTTCGGGGCGATACGGAAGGTGCCGATATCCAGGGGCAGATGCGTGACTTGTACGGGCGCGGCGCCGGCGTGGCTGGCGGAGATATCGGTTCGCCAGATCTGCGTGCTGCCGTTGCGGGAGGAGAGGAAATAGATGCTTTTCCCATCCGGCGACCAGCGCGGATTGGTGGCCCCGCCATCGGAGGCGGCCAACCGCCAGGGCTGGCCACTGCCGCAGGAGAGGCAGATGTCCCAGATGGCGTGCACACCCTTATTGGCGGTGTAATCGGTGCTGCGCACATCGTAGACCACGCTTTTACCATCGGGCGAGATGTGGGGATCGGAAATGCGGTCCAGCATCACCAGATCATGCGGCGTTAGGGTGCGGGCTTGGGCGTGGGGTGTGCTGATCAGGCAGGCGGCGGCGAGGGCCAGATATCGACGCATGGGATACTCCGTTTGGACGGGAGTATCCGGAGGGAGCAGGCGGCGGTCAATCCGCTGAGATGGTTTGTAGTGGTTGAGTTCAAGTTTCCATGCGGAAATCAATTTTCTTCCTCACCATCATCGATGTCTGCGTCGGCTGACTCACTAGGCTGCAAGTACTCCTCGGCTTTAGTCCAGTTTGGACCCCTTCGATTTAGTCTTGGCTCTAAAACCTGAATCAGCACGGCCTCGACTTGGTTGAGGCCGTACCGTAGGGACACATTTCGCTTTAGTTCCTTCGCTTGGTCCTTTACCAAAAGTTTGTTATTGACGCCCACTTGGTAAGAACCAAACCAAGAAAAGTATGACCATCTGTTACGCGGATGATCTATCTGATGTTGCCTTAGGCGAGTAAATATAACGCCAGCCTGGCCGACCTGAACTGGCTGCTCAAAGCGATCGTATAAAACGTATATCCCCATTTGCTTCCTGAAATCTACTTTCCGGTTGCGGTTACCTACCATCTGGCCATCTAGTGAAGCGGTGCCGCCAGGGCCCTGGCTCCCCACTTTACTTTTTCCTTGCTCCACATGAATCCAAAGTTTTTGATGATTAACAAGGATTTGACCTCACTCACAGCGTTTTGCTTTCTCAACCCTCCGACACTTCGCAATGCCTTCAAGCCCGCGAAGACTGGCGGTCACACCCGCCGCCATTGCGGGCGTGCAACGCGGTGCGCAGTCCGTATGGCGCTTGGAAGAATCGGGACCCTTGGCTGAGGGGGGCGCAACCCGCGCGGCGTGGCGATGACGGGACGGGGGTCGTAGGCGGGGCCACACGATCCTCGGATCGCCCAAGTGCGATCGCGGCTACGCTGACGGTTCGGATCTCCGTTTCCGTTGCTGCGATCGCCACACGGACCAATCCACCGGTTCTGAGGCCTCAACCTTCAGTCGCTCGCCGACATCGATTTTCTCGGTGAAGATCACCAGGTTGAGTGCCGCGCTGCGCGCGCTTGGCACAATCAATCCGTCGAAATCGAGAAAGAAGGCGGCGGCGGCGATCGCTTGGGTGACCGCGTAATCGAAGCTTGCGTAGCGCCGGCCATCGACACCCAATGTGGACAAGCTGCCGATGTCGGCAAAGCGGAGGGCGTTATCTGTGCGCGTGGTGATGCGGTGGAGTTCGTGCTCGATGCGGCTTGGCCATACTGGCTCCAGGGAGAGTCTGTAGCCTATTTCAGCAAGAGCGCCGGCCCGCGCAAGGCTGGTGTAAAGTACTTCGAATTCGCCCGGCGGGCTCCAGCGGCCGCCGGCAGCCGATCCACGCAATGCATCGCGGCCCTTTGCTGTTACGCGCCACGTCTCGCCATAGAACGCCTCGGACGGACGGCACTCAAGGGCGTCCAGCAATTCTCGATCATGCTGGCGAGAGAGGCGGCCCATTTTTAGGTGAAGGTGGCGTCGGACAAGCTGTCGATCACGGCCAAAACACGATCGGCGTCACCAAGGTGGATCAGGTCGATGGCGCGGGCACCATCCAGAAGGGGGTGGCGCGCATAAAGCCATATGCGCGTTTCCTCGGGGCTATAAAACTCCGCCAATCGATCAACCACGTAACGCAGATCGGAGATGACGAGTTGTGTCTTCGGCTGCGGTGCGGCTTTCCCGGCCGCCCAGCGCGACACCGTGGCCTGCGAGACATGGGTGATATTGGCGAGATCCGACCCCTTGAGACCGCCGCGGGTGCGCAGATCTTCCACCAGGCGAGCGACGGCGGCGCTCATGGCCGCGCCACTTGGAGCAGCGAAGCGGCACTATCCGCCAGAGGGCTCGTTGGATGAAGGATATGGGTTTTCAAAGAGGTCATGGGCCAGGACTTGCGTTTCTCTTTCATGCAATAGTCCATATGAAAGATTTCTGCAAGATTAGCTGCAAGCGGCGCCTCTGTCATCGCTGAAGGGGAGCTTCGATCGACGGCCCGGCATCGCCAAGGCGGTATGCGTTGGCTAGGATGGCCGCAAAGCTGCGCGCAAATGGAGGATGCCGTATGTCGTTGACGCTTTATGCTCATCCCTTCTCCTCATACTGCCAGAAAGTGCTGATGGCGCTGTGGGAGAATGAAACCCCCTTTACCTACCGGCATCTGGAAGAGCCGGGGGCGGCGGAGGAACGCGCGGCGCTGTGGCCGATCGGCCGGTTTCCGGTGCTGCTGGATGATGGCCGGGTGATCGTGGAATCCAGCATCATCATCGAATATCTGGGCCTGCACCATGCCGGCGCGGCCCGATTGCTGCCAAGCGACCCTGTTGAGGCGCTGGACGTGCGGTTCATAGACCGGTTTTTCGACAATTACGTGATGGCCGCCATGCAGAAGCCGGTATCCGAGGCGCTGCGCGGCGAAAGCGCGCGCACGGAAGCGGCGATAGCAGAGGCGTGCGCGGCGCTGGAAATCGCCTATGCCTGGCTGGAAGAAAGACTATCAGGCCAAAACTGGGCGGCCGGCGAGCATTTTACCATGGCCGATTGTGCTGCTGCCCCCTCGCTTTTCTACGCGGATTGGGTTCACCGGATCGGGCCCGGCTTCCCAATCCTGCGTGCCTATCGTTCGCGTTTATTGGCGCGCCCGTCTTTTGCACGCGCCGTTGAGGAGGCACGACCCTATCGCGCCTATTTTCCGCTGGGGGCGCCTGATCGGGATTGAGCGGATGAATGCGCTTTGCTGGTGGGCTGCGAGCAGCCCAGCTTACGTACGGGCTAACGCTGGGGCATGCCTTCCGGAACCACGGTTTTTGCAATCGTCGCATCCAGCGCCTCATACGCCGCGTAGTCGATGGTGGCGTAGAGTTGGGTGCGGGTCTGCATGCGGTCGATCATGTTCTGCGCGCCACCATCGCGGGCGATGGCGGCGTACAGCTCTTCCTGGGCGCGGTTGGCAACGCGCAGTGAGCTGACCGGCCAGATCACCATGCTGTAGCCCATGGCTTCGAATTCGGCGGCGGTGAAGAACGGGGTTTTGCCGAATTCGGTCATGTTGGCCAGCAATTTCACCCCGGGCATGCGGGCGGCGAATTCGCGGAACATGTCAGCGGTGTGCAGGGCTTCCGGAAAAATGGCGTCGGCGCCGGCTTCAACGTAAAGTTTGGCGCGGGCGATGGCGCCATCCATGCCTTCGCTGGCCGCCGCATCGGTGCGGGCCATCACGAAGAGATGCCGGCGGGCGCGCACGGCGGCGGCCACCTTGGCGGCCATGTCACGCGGATCGGCGAGTTTCTTGTCGTTCAGATGGCCGCATTTCTTTGGCAGCAACTGATCTTCCAGATGCACGGCGGCGGCACCGGCATCTTCAAAACTGCGCACCATGTGCATCACATTCAACGCTTCGCCATAGCCGGTATCGCCATCCACCAGCACCGGCAGCATGGAGGCGCGCGCCACCTGACGGATGAAGAAGCACACGTCTTCAATGGTGATCACACCCAGATCGGGCAGGCCCATGGAGGCGGACATGGCGGCGCCGGACAGATACACGCCCGGAAACCCCGCCGCCTTGGCCTGCAACGAGGCCTGGCCATTATGCGCACCAGGCAGCCGCACAATGCCAGGCTGCGCCAGCAGCGCCCTAAAACGGTCGC
>Ga0209611_10008042_pt1 | contig 16688 bp, 5 predicted proteins | sample S1TSphgellanicum_3_FD_187693 | JGI IMG/M metagenome (GOLD analysis project Ga0209611, IMG submission 187693) | Host-associated microbial communities from peat moss isolated from Minnesota, USA - S1T2_Fc - Sphagnum magellanicum MG (SPAdes) (version 2) | ecosystem: Host-associated > Plants > Peat...
ATTTGAGTGCTGCATGGTTAAAGTCAGAGATGACAGAGCTGGAAAGGGGACAGTCTCAATATAGACCATTCCACAAACATGAGGCAAAAATCCCTGCTGATACTGAACACCTGAAGGTTCCTGTGATAGATGGAGAAACCACAGCCCCAACATGGAAGTAGTCTGGATGTTAACTAATGTCAGAACAGACAATGAATGAGAGAGGCATGACTGCACCTTTAACCAAAATGAGAAGTTAAGAACATGAGGTCATGGATGCTTCTTCCACAGAATTGGAACTTGGTAGTACCACTTCTGTAAGGATCAAATCCCAAGAGAGGTACTTGCTTATCAATTCCAAAGAGGACACAGTTTTGAAGTTTTGCATCAATTTGAATGTGGCATTTCATGTGCTAGAAAGAAACACTTGCAAATTTGATGAAAATTTTGCTGCAAAAGCAGTTTTGGGTTTGACGAATTTCTTTTTCACAGACATATTCCAACACAACTCTCTGGACAAGATCAGTTTAATTCAGCTTGGAGCATTCAAGATTATAATAATGAAAACTTCTAGCCATTAAGTCTGTTTTGGTGGAGGCAAACTTGTACAGACAAGAAGGACAAATTCGCATCAAATGCTTAGTGCATTTGTGTCACAGGTTTGTTTACGCTTATTGTGATGATACACATATGATGGTACTTTAGAAACGTTTTTCTTTCACCAAACTGCCTGGGATCATCACAACAAAACACACATGATCAATCATCAGCTAAGCAAATTACTTCGAATAAAGATCATGTGTCATGTGGAGAAAGTTGTTTGAGGACTAATTGCTTGAGCACAAGGCATATAGGCCCTATCTGAGTCTTGTCAGGAGCATATCCTCAGTTCCACAAACTCTTCAGGGGTCCACTCCCACCTACTCTACTTTTCCACACAAACTCTCTTCAGGTTTGTCCACAAACCCCTTCAGGTTTAGCCATTGAGTTTCACCATACTCACTTCCACAAACTCTACATTTTTCCACACAAACCCCTTCAAACTGAGTTCCACAAACTCTACTTTTCCACACAAACTTTTCAGGTTTTGCCATTGGACGAAACTCAGTTCCACAAACTCACTTTTCCACAAACTCTTCAGGTTTTCGCCATTGCGCGAATCTCAGTTCCACAAACTCTTCACAAACTCACTTCTTCTGTCAGGGGTGGACAAACTCTTCAGGTTTGCCCTGCTTTATTGAGATTCGGCCTTCTTTAATAATGGTTTGATCAGTATAAGTACTTGTAGAAATTCGGTGAGGGATGAGTATGGTTTAGATTGATAAATTCTTGTGGAAGATTTCTTGACGGCCTGGTGAGTTGACAGTTTCTGAAAGAGAGTTATCCTTCAATTTCTACAATAGATTGCAAGAATCAGCCATCTAGTCATGAGTGTAGATGTTGCTTCACCACCAACGAACGGATGGCAGGAACTAGCATCAAGTTTCGCTTCAGATTCTGCCACGCTGATATTAAGGCTGGTCGTTTTCTTCATTGTCATCACCATCGCTGGCTGTGGCTTGCATCTCAAGATGCGGTGCTGGTCATCAGTATCTGCCTCTGCGTCGGCATCATCAAGAACTCGGCCTGCAAGCGCGAGCGATGGTATGCTACAAAATGAAAAACTCCCAATGCAGAGCAAGCGAGCATTTGTAACTGGCCTGATTATCTTGAATATGAGTGATTTTGCTAGCTACTCATTGTGAACGAGACTTTCGTATACATCCTAGTTCTGTCTATGGAAACCAGAGGCTACTAACTGCGTTGAAATAATTCCTTGCGTTTTGATGGGAGAGGAACTATAGGGACAGGAGAACATCCACAGGAAGGGATCGAGATGAACAATTTGCATTCAGCTGGCAATCCTATACTATCGGCAACAACTCATGGAGGACCTTCTGTAACTGGTGATGTTGTTGTATCTACGTCGTCCGCAGCAAATACCGTGCTGCTTGATGTAGCTGCCATGGTCCTTAGTGCTTCGTAAACCAGCTCCTGTAGTTTGCTCCGGCCGTAATTTGTTTTCATGTGTATTCAAACCAGAGAGGACTGACTGTGTTTAAATAACCCTTGTGTTTTGATGGGTCGGAACTTCACTTATCAAAGGTCTTCGTTTTTGGCTGTTGGAAATAAGCATGTCTCTTCCTTGATGTCTGAGGCATGAGGAGAGCTAATGGGCTACACCTGCTTATATGCATATATTTTGATTAGTCTAGTTCATCACTTCTTAGACTTTTCTGCGTATTGAAATATTAAAGTAAACGTCCATGTCCAAATGTGAAAATCAAAGCGTGCTCGGCTAGAGTTGTCTCTGGTTGTCTCTTGCTGGATTTTCTGAAAAATAAAGGGATTTTTTTATACGTCTCATTTACCCATCTCTAGATTCATGCTTTTGGTATCTGGATCAATGATATTTGTTTTCATTTTCTGATGTTGCGTCATCGGCTAGCATCCCAAGAGTCTTTGATTTCTATGACGTCTGACTCATGGTTCCTCTCTTGCTATCTCTTCTTCGTAAAATTCAGGAGAGGATTCCGCAGCCCATGCGGCGCGATTCTTCCAACAGAATTACGCAGTGAAAGGGAACGACCCTATTAAGGTTGTTCCTGTGACTTTTGAACGCGGGTAACCTGCTCTTTACGCCACAGAACGCACCGACGGTAATCGATTTCGCCAAGCGCACGGACACGAGACCGTGACCAGTTACTTTCTTGTCAGAATCTGCCAAAGAGTGCCGTTCTGAAATTTGGAATTGGTTCCAGCCTTGTGGCGCTCTATCCATCAGCGGTTTAATCACCAAATTTAGCATTTACTTTCACGCGAGCAGCATTCCTTCTCGCCGACTTTCGTTCCTGATAAATATCGTAGCTTGGATGAGTGATGTGTTTCTGTGACCCTCCATCCAAAATACATAAATTCCAAGTACCAAACATCATCGCAAGTGCTCTCCTAGCTACCTCATAATGATTGATCAAATGTGTGCACTGCCGACTTATTTGTCACTCCAAGAGCTCCTGAGTTCATGTTTACAAAAGCATTCACTAGGTTTTCAGTTGTAGATTGTAAGTCAATGTGCTCAGATAGCTGTTTGACATATAATGGAAAAATATTGAAATACGTAATGCTGCTAAAACTGATGCTATACAACAGTGAAACGACTGGAAATTTTGGAACTGTCATAACGCCCGTTCATGCATGTGGTTTCCAGTTAAATCATAAGGTGAGATTAGTACATACCTGGTTCTCTGTAGTGAACAGTTTCAGATTGAAGAGTTAGAAGTAGTCAAGTTCACTAAACTTCTTACCAGAAAACCCTGTTGCATTTTTTCACTGCCATGTACACCATGATTCCTGCATCTGTATTTTCTGGGTTTTATGGCCTCCATCCTGTGGGTTGTAGAGATGGCATCTCCTCTCTATGCAATGCAGGAAGATGATAATGTTGCTTTTGATTTGGACTCAGTGTTCCTTTGATTGCATTATATATGTCTGTGAGAGTGGTTGTGTGACGTCTGTCTTCCTTGGGTATTCACATCCGTAGTTTAGTAGTGTGATTCTGGTGAAAGAAGGTACTGTGACAAGCATGGGCTGGGAGGTAAATTGCTCCTAATATATAGATTGTGTTGGGCACTCACAGGGTACTTACATGACTCTTGGTTGCACATATATAACCAAGCCACATACATATACATTTGTCAAGAGCACTTTCTCACTGCTATTGGAAAAGAAGATCCTGCTGTTGATATTGTTCATCATATAGAATGTTTCCAGGAGGCCTATTGTCTGGTAAGTGTCTGTCCTCTGCTTGGCTTTCAAATTTCTTTCACCTGTAATTGCCCTATGGATTTATATCTAAACAGTTTAGGCTTGTGTTGTCTGCATTGTCCACCTTGCTTATGCATACAAGCTGCTACAGGGGTGATTCCACCAGGAACATAATCATGCCAGTTTTTGGTATGTCATGGCTACAAGGTGTGATGGCTGTTCATGATGCTGCTGATCCCATTGTAAGCTAACTCTTCCCTCAATTGTGTTTCAGCTTGTTCAGTAATCTTCTTCAATTTTCTTTTTCCTGATCTCCTTGTGACAGCTGGGTTTAGAAAATATAGACTTTATCAACTGTTCTAAGTAGATTCTGTACATCTTGGGGCATGTCTGGTGACCCTTGGTAGAGGTGGGCAGGTACTATCATTGGTAGCTTGGGCAAGTATTCACCAGGGCTCCAATGTCAATCGCCTCATCACATATGTGTGGGTGCAATTGTGCAGGCCCTTGTTTTGAACATATCCTTCTGCAATCAGAAGTAAGACTCTTGGAGCTTCAGGATTTGACATTCTCTTTAAATATGGGCTGTGTTCAGTAGCTGACCAGGAACCTACTTGTTCATCAAGGGCTACTTTGCAGGCATGGCCATGAGACATTGACATGGAGACACATGAGTAGGGTGCAAGTACAATTCAACTTCCTCTGCATCCAATACAGGTACATGACTTGGTGGACTCACTACACTATGCTTGTGGGTCTGGCAATTTCATCATGGGGTGTGGGTGATGCAACATTGAACGCACAGATCTGATAGTGCTCTTCTTGGCATCCTCTACCCCCATGAAGGTATGATATTTGCAAATAAGGGGGTCAAAATGTTTTTTTTTCTTGAGCAAGCTATTATTTTCTTGCTTCTTTGTTGTTGCTCCTTTGTTTTTGGAGTTCCAAAAAATATTGTAAATATTCATTTGGCTCACTCATGGTCATGATTTTTTCCCCAAAAAGACAAGAAATTAAAAAAATATGGTAGGTTTTTGGTGATAGGCGTGTCTACCCTACCATTAATTATGTTATATATTATCCACCTACTAGCTATACTAAATATTAAACATGTAGAAATATCTAACAAATAAGAAAAATTATTATCATCATTATTAAGTATTTATAATAATAATAATAACCATAATTGACATTATTGTATTTTATCTTGTTAGATATTAATTAAAATTTTCAAATAATATTACTATTAGATTCATTAAATATCTAATTATAACTAAATTCTTTATTTATAATTAATTACATAATTTATGGTAATAACAATATAAAATAATACATAATGATATTTATAAATAAATATTCATTCTATGATATCTTGCCAAACATTAATTGTAAATATTGATAGTTAATATTGTGCATAATAACACATAAAAATATAATACAAATAATCAATTATAATATTAATATACAATATTGCTAATATAAATCATATTTATAATTGAATATTAGTTATATAAATAATTTTAATCATAAAATATAATTTTATTAGTGAATAATGGTTGATAATATTATTAATATCGATAATAATAATATCAATATTAATAATAATAATATATACCTATGTTATATTAATTTAGGTGAGATATAATAACATATATATATGTTAGTAACTAGTAGGTAGGCACCTATTAGTTAACTAAACATTAACCTTAATGGCTACCTACTTAATTAATAGCTACCTACTAACTACCTATAGATACCTAGTATAAGTATGACTTACTACTACAAATAGCCCTTAAGATAATCAATGATAATTATATAATTGTAATGTGATGAGTATGGAGGGTCCATTTGAAAAGGCCAATCCTCCATAAAGGTATAAAGTTGAAATGTTATCTTTGCCCACTTGGAAAACATTTTCACATTTGAATTCAACAATAAGTGTCCATGGATTATGGAAGTAGGTGATGATTAAATAAACATGATGACATGGAATCGGTAATTTTGCACTTGTAATTTAGTTGATCCTCACGAGATTTAAATTGGTCACAACTTTATTTACAATCCCCACAATCAACACTTGAAACATAAATGTAATCTACATTTCATCAATCCATCATCCTAATATGTCATGTAACTACAAACGAGGTTCAATTGATACAGTTAGATGTTCGAATTGTGACATTTCCCAATTAAAATAGTGACATTTAATGATGTCACATTTAAATCAACCTTTCGACTAAGAGTCAACTTGAAAAGTTGACAATTTTATCCCAATTGGGGGAGGTTGCCCCCTAGTTGAAATTTTTTTTCAACTTCTAACCATTTCAATTGGTGGCTCAACTTAATTTGCACCTTTTAATAAAATAAAATAAAATATTCATAGTTGGAAATCAATGCAATTGAAAGTTGTTTGGTTAAAAAAAGGGGTTTTCCTTTTCTAGTGTACTAGTGTACCATGTTACATGTATGTATCAGTAAACTAGGTTACATTGCATGTATTATTGTATGAGCCCCACAATGTGTATCATGAATTGTGAAGTTCTTTTCATTTTATTTGTGTGTTTTTCCTTGTAATGTGGATGTTGTGGGATAGTTCCAAACTTCTTATGAATATGTGTGTGGACTTATCAACAATGTTTTACACAACTTAACCTAAGATCAACGAGATGTAACCCAATCTGATGACGTGAGCATGTTGATATTTTATGTTTCACATATATGTGCATTGAAGACTTTTGATGTTGAGTTATTTAAGTGGGAGGTGGAGGTGGGTCTAATGCAGATTAAAGTTTTGCATAACACAATACTTCGATGAGAAAAGGAAAATGGTTGACAAATGGAATAAACATCTTGGGATTGGAACCCAATCTAACAAATGTTTTCATCCAACCAACACATCTTGAAGAAGATCCCAAAGTGACCTTGGTGCCATGATTATAAGTCAAATAATTTATGTTTGCATTAATTTGGTTATACATTAATCCATCCCTTAATATTAATCATGTTTACTTGCTTATGTAGTTGTGGAAGCACAAATTGTACAAAATTTCCTAGTTTAACTTCAAACTCCAAAAATCTTGCCACCAATGTTTGTGCAATTGTTCAAGTTTTATTTTATTTTCATTATGGGGGGGAAGAAGTCTCCTTATATGCCCTTCTAATGGTTAGGAAAAAGAAAAAATGGATGCAATTTTCATGTATCAAGCATGTAACTAAATCTCTCACTATTGACCCAATTTTTCATTGTATATAGTAACTAGTTTGCTTAACTAATAACCAATAAGACATTTTGATTAAGGATACTTGAATTTTCTAATTAACAAGTTCAAAGGATACTAGTTTCTTTTGTTACAAAAATTGGTAACCAAATAGTTGTAGTAATCCACTAGCTAGCATGACATGAGAATTTGAACTTGTGACCAATAACTTGTTTTAATTTTTGTGTTGTACTGGCTAGTGATTGTTTAAGTTACAACAACACTATGAATTGGTATAACTAGGAGGATTTGAACATAGAGAGGATCTAAATTCCTTTCCATAAATTTTGTGTGCAACTTTTGGAAAAGTTTTGGATTTCTAAATCAAGATTATTGGAGATTTCTTGAACATTCATTCTATTTGGAAAATGTTAGCTTGAGATTGTTCTTCCTTATGCATAAATAAGAAACTAAAATATTTTTTATGTTTTTTGATGTTCAAAACTGAAGCAACTTGTGGATGCAAATCAATAAACTATAATTATAAATTTGAAAGAAAAAAGATAAACCACATAGGGCAAAAAACACCCTTAACACTCACCTTTTATTGTCAATTGATTTATCATTATGTTAATGTTTCAGTTATCAATGTGTCAATGTTTTAGTGTATCAAGTAGTTAATGTTTCAATGTGTCAATGTTTTTATGTATCAAGTCATTGATGTTTCAATGTATTAGGTAGCTAATGTTTTAAGGTATCACGTAGTTAATGTTTCAATGTCGCAATGTTTTATTGTGTGAATGTTTAATGTTATAACATGTTAATGTTTTAGTCTTGTGCATTATGTGAATGTTATAGTGTTACAATGTATTAATGTTGTAATGTGTTAGTGTGGCAATGTATTAATGTATTAGAATTGTTTGTCCTCCCATCCAAGATGATTAAAAATTATTTTGGATGCATGCTTTCCAAAAGGAAGGTTGATATGTTTTTGGGCAATCCATTACTAATCAAGATATCCATCACCTACAATGGCAGTTATGAGATCTTGCGAATGGGAAGGGAGAGGGACACCCAAAGGACATTAAAAAATGAGATTTACAATTAGTTATTAGCTTGTCAAATGCATGCCTTGGAATATGTAGCCTTGTTCAATTTAAATCTTTTCTATGATTTATGGCAAATTCAAGGTAGTAATAGATGGGAGGAATGCAAGGACAATGCCTTTTATCAATTCTTACATCGTCGTGAGGTGTTGGACATCCAATGGGTCTCCCAAACTATTGGTGAATATTTTCCAATGTGCATATGTAAAAATAATTGTTTGTACATTACATCTATGGTCTTCAAAAATACTAACAATGGTTTGTCATTTTATAGGTTGCTATACAACCATCTCCTCAGATGTTGAGATGTTCCATAATAACATCCTTGAAATTATTCAAGAACTACAATCTCAGGTGGATATTAAAGACCAAAAAAAAAATAGCATAATACATTTGAAAAGGTGTATGGGCTTCAAACTCTAATGCCTTTGGATAATGGTACTATGGTTGTTCACACAAGGTCAAACCCATTCATCTCTAAGCATGGAAAAATTGGTACCAAGTTGGGACAAGAATGTGATTAAACACCCTTGAGTGATGTACAATCATGGAACTTAGCAAATGAATTTGATGTTCATGGCTTATTAACATTTGCCAAATTTCCCATAAGTATAATTTATTTTTCAAACATGTTGTCTTAAATTAATTTTTTAACCTTAGTGTATGTATCAATGTATAATGTTTTTCAATATCAATGTAGTTTGTATTACATTTTATATATTAATGAATCAATTTTATGGTGAATTAATGTATTAGATAATGTGTATCATACATGTTAATGTGTCATCTTTTGCTATTATTCACTTTATTTCACTTGGAAAATGCAAAGTATTGAAAATGTGCAAGAAGAAATATTATCCTTTTCCACCCCCACACATTGTGATTATTGTCCAATTTGACTACATTTCAATTACAATGGGCCATTTTAAGTGATTTGTTGCATTAATTAACAATCAATATTATTCATACTTATTATGCTCATTATGTTGTTCACTTATGAATATAATTTGGACTTTATTTGATTATTTAATAATTTCAAATTGTTGATGTGAAAATTAAGGTAGCCTTTAATTTTATTTACACAATACATTATAATGGGTTAATGATTTTTTCGACATTTCTTTGACTATCAACATGGTACACAAATTGAATTATCAACTTTTAACAAGTTGAAACCATTACTTATGAGCTACATTTTACACTTACCATAATTTATTAAAACACATGTAACAATTTAAAACCTCACATTTATATTGGAATGAATTAATGATTTTTACATCTTTTCAATTATCAAAGTTGAACCAATTCACTTTTAATATATTAAAATCATTATTCACAAGTTACATTTTGCACAAGTTTATTATAATATACTAAAACACATGCAAATCAATATTTTACAATTATACTTGAATAGTTTAATTGATGTTTCCATATTTTTTGAACTATCAACATTTTTACATGAGTCAAATCATCCACTTTGAACTTATTGAAACCATTATTCAAACATTGCATATTGCACTTATTAATATATATTGAAACACACATAACAATTTAATGCCTCACATTTATATTTGAATGGATTAATCATTAGGTCAAAATGTTCATGCATGCAAAATCTAAGATGCATGTAGATTTCTAAATTATAATTTTTTTGTAAATTCTTATACATTTATGTAAATTAGAATATATATATTTTCCTTTACTTTGTTTTAAGCATCAAGAACAAATTTTTTAATTATGAATGTTCACAATGCCACATAAAAACCCCGAAAAATAATCCTTAATTTATTCCCATTTTTTTCTTGGTGTATGAAAAATAATCCATGTTAAAAAAAAATGGATTAATTTTTTAAAAAATTTGAGTATTATAATTATTATGAAAATTTATCAATATTTTATTATTTTTTTAAAAAATTTTAAACATGGTTTATCAATTTTTTAAAACTTGTTTTTTACAAGTTTATGTTTAAATATTTGGAGATAAATTTAAAAATCTCATTTAATAAATAAATATGGTGATAATAATAATGACATCAATGATTTTTTTAATCTTTTCATTTTTCAATTTTGTAATCTTCTTCAAAATGGTCCATAAGAAAATTTTACCATTTTTTGGATATAAGCCATATGTGGAGGTATAAATTTGTTAAAATATTTATATATTTTACCCCTAAGTTTTAGAATGTTGGAATTGTTTATGTGTTTAATGTTTGAATTATTAGAATTACTTTTAAACCTTTACTCATTAGGAATAATTTTTTTTCATTGAAATTTGTGATTTCATGTCTTGGGAATTGATTTACTTTTATTTTGAATTTGCACTATTTTTTCCATTTTTTCCCAAAAAGAATTGCCATGTTAAAAAACTTCAAAACCAAAAATATGTTGGTTGCAGGGGGGGGGGACGGGGGCTGTTTCCAACTATTGAAACCAAAAATTTCACAAAATGTTTTTTTTTCACTTTTAAAAGGAAAAATGTAAAACATATGCTTACATCATGAAAAATAATAATCAAATAAAATAATTATGTTGTGAATTTTTTTTCAAAGTTAAGTAATTAATTATTTGTATTATTGTATGATTCATAAAAATTGGACATATTTATGTATTGAAAATAAATTGTAAAAGATTTAATGAATGTGTTTTTGAATTGACATTGAATTTACAAAAATTCTAGGTCAATTTAAATAATAAAAAATTTGTAAATTTATTCATAACATGTAATTTCAATTTTTTTACTCTTTAAGACTTACTTTTTTAAAATTAAAATTATTTTTTAAAGTACATTATTATAAGTTTTAGAACCCATTTTAGAATTACGTCGTTTAAAAAAAAAATGAATTTTTAAATTTAAAACTATGTATTTTAATTTTTTATTATTATTTTAATTTTCGATGTTGATGGTTTTTTTTATGTTTGTAAAATGGTGGAAATTCACCATAAAAAAATCTTTGGTTACATCATTACCATTTATTTAAAATTTTCAAAAACATTGGATAAGATTTATGATGATCACAAAGATTGAGCTTAAATGTTTTCAAATAAATTTGATGTTGGAATTTTTTATGTGTTGAACGTTGAAATTATTATTATTATTTTGAAATCATTATTCATTAAGAGTAACATTTTCTTTGCTCAAATTTTTGATCCCACATTTTTGGCAAGTTCTTTATTTTTTACATTTTTCTTTGAATTTGCACTATTTTTTCCATTTTTTTCCCAACAAAAATTGCCAAGTTTTAAAAATTCAAAACCAAAAAAACATGTGGATGGGGGGAGAGGGGGTCAATTCAACTATTTAAACTCAAAATTTCACCAAATTAAATTGTGTTTATTTTTACAAAAGAAATAAATGTAAAATATATTATTACATCATTAAAAAAATTATGTTGTGGTTTTTTCCAAAGTTGTGTAATTAATCATTAGTATTAATGTATGATTAATCTTGTTAAATAAATATGGTCTAGATAATTAAATGGCTATATTTACTACTTAATTAGTGTTTTTTCTTATGACCAATTTTTGCCAATTTAAGGGGGGAACAATATCAAAAAAATATTTTAAAAATAAAATTGAGCCAAATTTAAAGTATATATTGTTATTGTTTTACAACAAAATATTGTAAATAACCATAATATTGAAAGATTAAACAAGTTTCCAACTACACAATTTTTTTATAACCAAATGTGGTAATTTTTTTATGGATAATTACCATTTTAACAACATCATAAAATATATATATATACCTAATCATATTGTGGAAAATGAAAACTTGCAATTCCTCAAAAAATGGACACATTTTATCTAATTATTTTTTTAATAAAAGACTCAATAAATGCTCTTTTAAATTCACATTGAATTTTCAAAGATTTTAGGTCAATTTAAATATATATTTGTTGATTTATTTGTGAATTGTTATTTTAAGTTTTTTTTAGCATTGTAAATTTAATTTTTGTAAATTATTATAATTTTTTTGAATACATTATTAAATAATATTCAAGATCATATTTTCATTTGTAACATTTAAATGAATTTTGCAAAAGAAAATGTATGTTTAAGTTTGAATTTCCTAAATTATTTCATGCCAAACGTGATAAACTTAAACTTTTTCATCTTGGTTAATAAAGTGTTGAAGTGGTTTGGTCATTAAAACCTTAGTGTGTTTATATGAGGTTTTGGGTTTAGTCCTTGATGGATGTATGCCTTAATGTATCTTGCACAAATGCAATTTACAAACATATACATCATGGTGAATACACAAACATGTTTATCATGTTTAAATGGTGTCAAAACTTTTTGTTATCAAAAAATAAAAATAAATAAAAAATAAAAATTTCTTGGCATGTAAATTTATCAAGGGATGTTGTGACAAAAATGTAATCTATGACTCCATGATTGGAAAGAAAAAAGGAAGATTTTTTTAAAATATGATGATCTGGCACACTCTTCCACATCATATTAACTTGGGACCTCATATATCCATGTCATTATTATTTAATTAAAAATTATCTAGTGTAGCATATAACTATCCGAAATGATTAAAAAACATTTCACTAAAAATGTCTTGATCAATTAGTCTTCTTTTTACCAAAACCATATAAGTTGCATATTAGTTAATTTTGTCCTATTTCACTAAAAACCTAATGAATTTAGGTGATGGAAAAAGACGAGATTTCTTCTTGTGATGATTTAGTTCATTAAATACATTTTCTTCTTTCTAAACGCATTCAATATTTTTTTTTCATGTGTATTTTGACCTTAGTCACGTGTATTAATGTATCAACAATGGTCTTACATTGATATTTTATGTTTCAAATGTTCTTCATAAATTAGGGCAACAAACCCCAATGTTGTCTTTTTTAGAGGACGACCACATTTTGAATTGGATATTAAAGATTCAAAATTTGCCAAGTTTTTGCAACCTCAAGCTTGGTTGGGGGATTCCGTGATGGATTTCCTAAATTTTAGCCATTATTTCAGTAGCCCTCCAAACATTTGAAAGGCAATATTTGTGGCAAGTGCTTTTATGACCTCATCTTTGAAGAAGTTATGTTGTGGTATAGGGGGTGGAACAAGAGCTATAAAGGTGGAAGCCATATGGGCCAATTTTCACCTATCATGCAATTGAAGTGAGTCTACATATGACATTATGGTAATACTTTATCATGGTGAAGCACATTAGAGTTTGCTTGTATTGGAACCTTCCCACACCTTTCATTTTGACTTCAAGATTGGGGTACATGACTATTTAGTATGTGACATTTTTATTTGATAGATCTGTGGGGCCTTGTTATTGTTATGAAGTGTCCATCCTAATGATCTTACATTTAATCTAACTAGTGTTGAATGTCCCCATCTTTACAAAGTTTGGGAGTTGGGAGTGTGGATATGCAACTTCACAAAACCTTTGCCAATACTTGGCTTATAGGGCATGTTTGAATAATCAAAACATTGAAGAACCCAAGGTTGGCGACTGACAATACGATTGGGTGGTATCACAAGGAACGTCACACCTTCATTTTTTAAGACCCACAAAACTTTGAAAAATATATAAGAAACACATAAAAAAAGGTTTTAAGTAATTTTGTTATTGAATACATGAACTAGGTTGTATAGATTTTGAAACTTTAATAATGTAAAAAAATGATGTTCTTATTCATTACATTCACACAAAGTTTCAAGAATGTCATATTGGTTATTTTCCTTCAACTTTTTGGTTAAATGAACATTTTTCAAACAAGGTTTGGGGTTTTCTTTTGTGGATATAGTTTTCTAAGGCACTTAGATTGTATTCTATTTGATGATTTGATATTTAACATGGAAAAAAATGGTAAGAAACCCTAATCCATTGAGGTCATTGCAAGAGGGTTTGTTATAGGTCATGCCCAAAAAGAGGCACAATTTGAAGACTCAATTTGAAGGCTTTGTGTTAGGTACATGGATGTATCCATTGTCCTTATGAGAGACCAAAACCTGCAAGATTTAGTCGACCTTAAGGTAGGTCTAAATGTTGAATTCGAATACATGGGGAATGAATTGTCAATTTTCAGGTTAAAAAAAGTTGTGTGATGTGCTTTGAAATATGAGAGATCGCATCTAAAAAGGATTATGGGAGAAGAATCCCTCAAGCGGCCCACCCCCCAATATATCAAGGTTTATACAAGAATGGCAAAAGTTTATCATGTACTGAAATTCTCCATAACAAATGGCAAAATCACTAGTATAAACCTTGATAATTTTTCATTTCAATGATTATGTGATTTCCAAGTGCATGAATTTAAATACATGTAGTTTAGGTGGAGCAAATTGCATGGGTTTCAATTAAATGATAATGCAATGCAAATATTGTTCCAAATTTATATTATGGGTTTGCATGGTTTCAACTTAGGGGAATTTGATGCACATATGCAACCCAATGTTTTGGAAATATGCTTGAATAAGCAATGAAGGCCTCTAGGGCAAAGGTGCAAAAAATCAGCCATTTTAAGAGGAAAGGGAAGGTTAAGGTTCTTGAAGACTTAGTGAATTGGGTTCCTACATTCTAATGATTGCAGGACTTGAGTAATTAGATTACTTATTTAAGGTCCAATGCCCTATATATGTACATATAAATCCTCATGATTTGTCCAAATGTGTAATGGGATTTTGTACATAGTGTACAAGCGGGGAACAACTTGCTTCCATCATTGAAATGGCACAACAATTGGAGGGTTTTTCTAATAGCAAGGTATGTGCCAAACCTAAACAAAACTTGTTCTATTAGTTTTATGGTGATAGGGTGTCTGTTTGGACACTAAACTTATGTATAAGTCACATCAAAATCCTGCATTCATGCTTATTGGGTTGTTTCTCCAATTTGTATTGGGGATGATGTGGTAGGAAGCATCAAGTGCCCAAGGGAGGTTGCAAAAGTTGTAGCAATCAAACATTATTCTTAATAGTGATGTACAATTGATGGTAGAAAAGGTTGGTTCAATCCAAGTTTAACATGACCATTCTCAGAAAACACATGTGCATGTGATGGACAAAATGTTTACCATGGAATCATGGATGACAAAATTTGATAGAAATTTGTCAATAATAACTAGGCTTTTGTTAAGGCTAGAACCCCTCTTCCCCAACTTACAAATACCTCATGAACAAAAGTTGTTTGGTGAGACCTTTGCATGTGAAGATGGTGTTGGGGAATTGCATGTAGTGGAGGGGCTATGGTGAACAAAAGCTTGGATGAAGGGGTGGTGGCAGAAAAAAACACAATGGGGAGCCCACTAATAGAAAACCAACCCACATAGGAATATTTTGGCTTCACCCATTTTGTTGAAGAAACCACAATATCAAAAAAGGTTGATGTTAAAAATACGGTTAGAAGCACAAAAAGTGATGGGATGAAACCTAAAGCACTTGGGGAAGATAAACCTACTTGGCATTATCACCTGTCAGTATTTAATGCCATACCAATTACATAAGTAGTGCCTCATGCATTTGTTAATTATATTTATTTAAGCATGGTTTAAATTGGAATTGAAGTGTATGTGCATGTTTTGGTCAAGTACCAATCCGAAAGGACTCATGTTTGTGGATGCCAATGCATAACCATGTAGGTGTAGCAAAATTAAGTGAACAAGTAGAGGCCACAAATGGGGCTAAATTGGTTAGTGGAAACACTACTAAGCCCACTCATGGAGAAGCAGTTGGGAAGGGAAACCTTAATCTAGGCAGAAGGATGATTGTTCAAAAAGCCATATTGCCCACACCATCATCACAAGAGACATGGTTGAGGAAAGGAACCATGAAACGATGCAAGGATGCTAAAGGGCATAAAACACCAATTGCAATCACACACAAGGTATGGGCTCCAACCATTAAACTTACATTGCAATCCTAGAATATATGTTTATTGTACATGGATATTTACTATTGTTGATGTGTTTTTTGTGTTTGTGGAGGATCAATTTGACAAGGGCATCAAAATGTTGTTGTTGGATGGTGCTAATGTTAAACAAACGATTGCCATTGGGAGGATTACATGACTTCTAGGAGTTGAATCTTACCATGGCAAACCTATCTTTGAGAAATATTACTCAATTGGGGTTGAGGAGGCATTGGATGGTAAGGTCCCATTGTTTGTGAAAAATGAGGCAAATGATCCACCTCAACTACACTTCAAGGATGTAGTAGGGACCACCACTTTGTGGGATTGTGAATACATTGCTTTAGTAGACAATCCTTAATACTATTTTGTTGCTTCATTAATTTGTGCAAGTCATATAATTTTTGGCCATTTAGTACCATTAGGCTATGCATTACATGTCTCGTTTGGACTAAAAGTTTATTGTTAAGGTAATTAATTTGGTTGATAATGTAGTAAGAGGATTAAAACACACTAGAAGAAAAACATGTATTTTCGACTTCTCTTTGCGACTAAATTTTAGTCGCAAGAGACATTTTGCAACTAAAATCCTTTTAGTCGCCTAACACAAGTCGCATGTGAAAACTAGTCGCAAATGACAAAGAGTATAAAGTCAACAAATACATTTCATCCTTTGACTCCATTGTATACGTATTGTCACATGCAACTAATATGCGACTATTTTGGTCACAA
>Ga0209611_10008044_pt1 | contig 16685 bp, 10 predicted proteins | sample S1TSphgellanicum_3_FD_187693 | JGI IMG/M metagenome (GOLD analysis project Ga0209611, IMG submission 187693) | Host-associated microbial communities from peat moss isolated from Minnesota, USA - S1T2_Fc - Sphagnum magellanicum MG (SPAdes) (version 2) | ecosystem: Host-associated > Plants > Peat...
TTCCGCCTAAGTAGCCTCAGGTGAATTACAACTGAATAACTAACTTAAAGGATAGATCACAGTTGTAAAAAAATCTAGGATGCGGCGAATGGTGCGAGCGAGGTACTCGGCTCGATGCTCCAGGGGAAGTGGGTTGATCGGGCCTCGTAGCCAACGATAATGGCCATCACTAGGAACCCATGTTCGACAATGGAAACAGACATCATCATCTTCGCATTGGCATTCTTCAAATCTTTCGGGCGTGGCTCCACGAGTAGGAACAAACTCTAAATAAATTGCTAAAGCACGTGGGTTAAGAGACAATCGACGATCCCATACCGAATGAGCGACTTGAGTGCGCACCACTCTCTTGGGCGGTTCTTCTTCGCGCGGCCGTTGAAAAACATTCAAGTCGAGCGGTGCTTTTTCAAGCTTTTCTTGTTGTACGGGTGCGATTGGAGGATTTGAAGGCGTAGCGTCATCGTCCGCCATGACTAGTTGCGCCTGCATCAACAAAAAACCAAAAAGGTGCAAACAAGGTGGTACTTGCGTTTAAAAAGGGTCGAGGCCTTTTTTTTTAACAAATTAGGGTAGGCGTAAAGTGTGGGAGTGACGGCAGAACCTCATCAAAACTTGAACACCCTAGATCCAAGGGATTCATCAAACCCTAAATTCAACAGTGGATCTAGAAGTGTGTGAGAGTTTTCTTTTGTGATGCAAATTGTAATTTCAATTTACTATGTACTACATAGTTAACTAGTGCATAGTAAAGTAAATAGGTAGGGAATATCAAGGAGTAAATGTTACACGGAAATGTTACTTCAACCATTGAATTAGTCAAGTAAGAACTCAAGGACTCTTCCTTGTTATTATTGATAATTTATCCTAGTAGTTAGTTACTTGAAGTAATTAGGATGAAGAAGTAGGATGTGAGGGTCAACGGATGGAAAAGATAAGGATCAACCAAGAAACCTCATCAAGATATCCAAGATAAGGGGGAGATTGGATCCTCCAATCCCATTAGTCATGAGGATTGTTATCCTTTTTGATTAGAAGATGAAATATCTCTTGTGTTCCATTGGGCCCAAGGATTCTCATCCTAATTTCAATTGGATGGCCATTCATTCTCAAGTTTCTCATTGGCCCTTGAAGGATGAGGAGGCCATTGATTGGGGCAAAAGGATTTCAAAGCTTTCATTGGACAAGGGGAACAAGCTCAAGGAAGGTCATGGAGGCTTACCAAGCGAGAAGGCATGGTGTGTATGTGAGAAAGGAGAAGGAAGAGGAGAATGAAGTGTGAGAAAGGTTGTTAGTTTTTGTGTGTGGGAGGTGTTCATGGAAAGGTTATGAAAAAATGAAGCATGGAATGGAGTTGTGTGTAGCAAGTAATCGTAGTGAAGCCTCTGGACTTTGGTTTATTTAATTGTTTCTCTCAAATCCATCGTTGGATTTGTCTCAAAATTAGGTCAGTTTTAGTTCAGAAGGTGTAGAAGCTCCTCTCAAAAATTCAGTGTCATCGGTTTTGCTGTGAGGGAGTTATAGTTATTGAAAGTAGAGGGTGTTGAAGTGGGTTTCATGGAATGATTTCCATGGGAAAGCCTTTGGACTTTGATTTAATTAATTGTTTCTCTCAAAACCATCGTTGGATTTGTCTCAAAATTAGATCAATTTTAGTTCAGAAGGTGTAAAAGCTCTTCTCAAAAATTCAGCATCATCGGTTTTGCTATGAGGGAGTTACAGTTGTTGAAAATAGAGGGTGTTGAAGTGGGTTCATGGAATGATCTCCATGGGGAAGCCTTTAGACTTTTGATTTAATTAATTGTTTTTCTCAAATCCACCGTTGGATTTGTCTCAAAATTAGATTAATTTTAATTTAGAAGGTTTAAAAGCTCCTCTCAAAAATTTAGCATCATCGGTTTTGCTGTGAAGGAGTTACAGTTGTTGAAAGTAGAGGAGGTTGAGTTGTTGTTTTTTTTTCCTCAATCTAAGCAAGTGGTTTTAGTTTCGGGCTTAACTTTTGGTCAAAGACATAAATAAAATAAAATAAAAATAAAATCATGAGATTTGGACACAACTCATTAGATTTTTGGTAAATTTCATTACTTACCTCGAACCACCTTACTCGTTAAACTTCAACTACATAGTAGTTCCACTTCTAGCTGGGTTTTTTTTGTGTGTGCATATCTTCGTGGTGGAAGTATGCAAGAAATCCTCACACAAGGCCAAGGCGCTAATTACAAAACAAACAATTGTTGTACACAAGCTCACCTCCTCAAGGTATGTCATTAATATGTTGAATGTGTTGTAATTTGCTAATGGTGACATCAAATTTCATCCTCACTCTCCATGTGAAAGTGAAGGTTGTTTTTTTTTTGGCCAAATTTTTCTTGAACAAGGTAATACACTCATATATAAATTATGATTGCAATACCCTTGTCATGATTATTGTTTAGGGGCTGGTTTGATTGTAATACTCTCATCATGTTTAAGGTCTAGGGGTGGGTCTAATTACAATACCTTCATGATGGAAATTTGTTCGTCTAATAAATTTTTTGTAGGGGGCTAAAGTGGTTTTGCATAAAAGTGATCATGGAAAAGTACCACTGAATCATGCCATGGAAGATGTAAATTGGGTCCATGAAGGGTCAAGGTGGATTTGCAAGTTCAATGGATGCATCGATAGTTACATGGCTAAATGTTTGCTTTGCTAACATTTGGACAACAAACATAATCATCACATGGAAGCATGTAAATTTGGCCGTCCTTCTACTCGTGTTGGGGGGCCAAGGCAACAAAATGACCATGTCATGAATGCTTGGATTTTGAACAACCCACAAGCATGGCAAACACAAAATGAAAATAAGGTAATTGACTAAACAAAGAAGAAAGCTAAAGTTGATGGGATCGATTTCAATTTGAAGTTCAAGGCCTTGAAAAGGTTTATTGACCTTTATTGGTAAGGTTCGCTTCTAACAAATTATTAGGTATCATCACCATACCTACATGGGGTGTGGGGTTCATCCCTTGTAGTGCGTTTTCACGAATTGAAAAGGATGATGACCTTATTGAAATCATCTGAATGAGTAAAGTTGGTTATGCAAAGTCTTTTAGGCTTACATGAGATGCTCAAAATTGGAATTTGAAATCTACCAAGGGCAAGAGAGAAAAAAAGATGCAAGCCGTGTGCAAGTACCGTGAATTAGAAATGATTCATGGCTAGTAAGTTTATAATCATTTAATTAGTTTTTAACATGTTTTTTCCATTATGCATTTGAATCATGAAACTAAGTTGTTTTTTTTCCATAGGCTTTGAAATGCCACAAAGGAGGCCTTTGTGGCAAATGTGATCCAATTCACATTTCAACATCAATAGCTTTTCACCCATCACCATGCAACAAAAGTTGTAGAAGTTGCAATCACTTATCAAAGAACATGAACATTGTTTCCAACTCTTCTTCAAATGAGGGTGCACATTAGGGTATAGTGTTAGGCCATTTTAGCCTAACTTGTGATGAAAGTTTTTGGTATTTCACCAACATTTTGTATTGTGTTCACTTCATATAAAATTTTGTAACTTTTTCTACCCATTTCTATTTTGGCAATCCCAATTTATAATACCCTACCCTATCATTTTATGTCATATTCCAAATGCATTCCCCAACCCCAAATTACATTATGTAACCTACATAGATTTGTATTATGTAACTTCACCAAAAGCCCCCTTGTAGTTAATAGGTTTTAATCATGCAATTATTACAAAATCTTAATCCCTTGTCATTTGAAATTAATAACCATATGCAATATTTGCATGTAATTAACAAAAAAATATGCTTAAAAATAACCCTAAATAAACTAAAAATAATTTCATCTTCAAGTGTAAACATTGATTATGAACATTCCCCAATCCAAACCTTTAACCAATTAATAATGCCCTTATCATTGATGTTTTGTAATCATTATTAGGGTGGTCACAAAGGTAATTTTGTCATTATTTTTACAATGAAATACTAGCATAGTAAGCTTATTATAATACTTACATAAATATATATTATGTGACCTCACCAAAAACACGATTTTAGTTAATAGGTTTGGATTATGCAGGTATTGTAAAAAGTTAATCCTTCATCATCTAAGTTTTTATTAAGTGCATATTGATCACCAAATGCAATACTTGCATGTAATGGATGAAATGCAATAGGAAATATCCAAATGATATTTATATATAAAACCTTAAACCCTATGCAATACCCTCATTTTCAAAGTTAAACATTGATTGTGGTCATACCCCTTTTTTCCAAACTCTAATGGTTTAAGGTTTCCAAGCTTCTTGCAATACCTACATAAATCTACATTATGTACCCTCACCAAAATCCCCCCTTTATTTAATAAATTTTGATTATTAAGGTATTGCAAAAAACTTGCTTCTTCATCATCTAAGTTACAAACATCTTTTCCACCAATTGCAATACCTACATCCAATAAAAAATATATTTAAAATATAAGTATAAATTTAAAAATTAAAAGGCTTGACAATATATTATCTTTATATCATAAATTAAAATATTTAAAATATTTTCAATTATTATACGGCAAAAACCTAATAGTAAATATTCAATTCTAAAATTACATATCAATATTGCAAGTCCATAATTCAAGAATTAAATAATATCAATTACTTTAAATACCCCATTAATTCAAATTAACTTCAAACGTTACTTTTGATTATATTAATATTGAATTGTAATTATTTTATTTGTGACCAAAATTTGCTATTTTAAAAAAAAATCCTAAATAATATGGTTCAAATAATTATTGGCATACACCCTATTTGAATAAATACCCACATTTATAGAATTTTCATATTTAGTTCATAGAATTTAATGGTTGGCCAAAATGGTGTGGGATTCCTAGCTTTGGCTAAATCTTCTTATGGTTGATCACCACTTTATGTGCAACATTTATAAATTGAAAAAAAAATTAAAGGTTTTGTTTGAGATCACATGCAACATTTTTTTTTATTACATTCATTGAGGGTACTATTGGATTGTACTAAGTTAACATTCAAATGAATAACACAATAAATTTCACATCAAGTTAGGTATTTCATTCAATATTTAAATAAAATTATAAAATAAAATTGAATTAATTTTTTTTGAAATGTTATACTAACAATGTAAATAATATTATCAAATTAAAAAGTTTTTAAAATAAACCTTAAACCTTTAATTTATCCACACAAAAAAGTTTAAACAAACCTCACATTTACATTGTATTAATATTGATTCAATGTGTTAAAATATCATAGAATTGCAATTTGAATTTTGTTCACATTATTAATAATATTAAAAAAAGAATTTTTTTGGGCATTTTATTCAAATATTATATAAAAATAAAATAACCATTATTAACCCAAAGTTTTAATTATGAAAAATGAAATACCCACATTATGACCCTAATCCACATTATATATGATAAATAAATGCAATACTTGCACAACAATTTATGAATGCACACTATATGTGAGGGCAAAATGCAATATTCACATTGTGACTTTAATCCACACTTTATATGGGAGAAGGAAATTCAATACTTGCATGACAATTTAAAGATGCACATTATATGTGGGCGGCAAAATGCAATATTAACATTATGAACTTAAATCCACAATATCTATGGGAAGCCAAAATGTTAAATCCATATATCAAACATGGAACATTCTTAGTGGAATTTGATGACCATGTTAAAACCATCGAAAGATATTAATTTCCTTAAATTAAGAACAAAAAAATAAATAAAAAAAAGATTAAAAAAAATTCATACCATTAATGTTAAAGAATGATGTCAAAGAATGATGTCACGTTCAGAAAGAGTTGTAGCTTGATTTGAAAACACAACCTAAATAAATCAACACACATTTAATTAAACCTTTAAACTTAAAACCCTAAATAATCTTAATGGTAAATGTTCTCAACTTAATGATTATACAAACATTTACAAATGGAATACAAAAAATATTTATAACAACTATGTTTTGAATTTTAAAATTAATCAATTGAAAATTATAACAAATGGAAACATTTGCCTTAAAGTTTAAAACTAATTACCCCACAATATTTATATATAAACCTAAACAATTTTAATGGTAAATGTCATAAAAATTAATAACTATATAAATATATACAAATGCCATACAAATTAAATGAATGAAATAAGAGTTTATTCTTTTACCATTAATGTGGTCACTTCAACTTGAGGCCCAACTTGAGACCTTTTTGCAAATATTTGTATGTGAAAATTTGGCCAAATTTCCTCCAAAATCAAACCTAGGATTGATTTTGATTAGTATTAAAAATTGTGCAAATATACATAAATGTTTGATGTCTTTTAACTCTAAATTTATCAAGCCTGTTCCTTAATTAATTAAGTACATCTTGCATTAAATGGTCCAAAGTAAAAGTAGAGGATTGTCACCAAAAATAATTCTTACAATTGCAATACCCACATTTTACAATATAATTTCTACAATTGAAATCCATAATTTGCAAGTGCATAGGTAGGTATGATGATGTGTGAGTAGGTAGGTTTTGTTTATAAATAAATGCTTTGCTAATAATTAAAGTGGGTTTATTGAAAAATGTATCTACTCTTTTAGTTAATTTTTAAAGTAGGAATTAAGTAAGAGTTTAACCAATAAGATATATAGGTTTAACCAAAAAATATAAGTTTAACCAAGAAAAAATATAAGTTTAGCCAAAAGATATAAGTTTAATTAAAAAGAAATATAGGTTTAACTAAGAGATATAAATTTAGCTAGTAAATATATAGGTTTTGTAAGGGATAAAAGTTTAACCAAAAAATATATGTTTAACCAAGAAGAAATATAGGTTTAGCCAATAAAATATATACGTTTAACCAAGAGATAGAAGTTTAGTCAAAAAATATAAATTTAACTAAGAAAAAAATAGTTTTAGCCAAGAAATATAAGTTTAGCCAAGAAGAAATATAGGTTTAGCCAATAGATATAAACTTATGCAATATGACATATAGATTTTGTCAAGAGATAGAAGTTTAGCCAAGAAGAACTATAAATTTAACCAAGAAAAAATATAGGTTTAACCAAGAGGATATAAGAGTTTTGTCAAGATAAGTAAGGGATTAGTTGTTAGTTTGTAGGCCAGGCTAAGAGTTAGGTCAGTAGGGTAGCTAGGTGGTGGGTAATATGGAAGTGAGGATTGGAAAAAATGGTCAAATGTCAGCAGCCAAAAAATTTGACTGTGGTAGAATGGTGGTTAACATAAGGTAAAGAGACAGATGAAAAAGAGGTGAATCATTCAGCCCATCCTGTGGACAGAACGGCCAACTGGTGCAGTCATGGGGGCTGGTTCACTCTGGCGGTGTAAGTACACAAATTCTCAAGATCTCTGAAATAGGCTTGTGCCCGGGGGGTTGGAAATGCTGGACACAACCAATGAGAGCCTTTGAATTGCCTTGAGCACATCTCATGATTAACCTAGCACTTAAATGTTGTACCTAATAGGTTCATTAACTTGTGCCTAGGTGTGAAGAAAGAAATGGCGACCAATCATGTTCTTCAGATTGGTGTCCTGATTTGTTTTAAGAAGTTGCCTTAGTGAACATAGCACTTAAATGTTGCAAGTCCATACAGCCTCTCCAAAAGACATGCAAATTCGTTTAACAAGTTTGGAGCTTTTAACACATGTTTCTCTGATTTTACTAAGGGGTGAATGAACAGTTAGGTGTATAAATTCAACTTTGCCACTTCCTCCCCCTATTAATGGAGAGGCTGCTTGTAAATTGCTTGTGCTATTTGTTCAGCTAGTTCGCAAACTGGCTTTCCTTTATTACAGTTGGGTTCTTGGGCGGTATTTCTTTGAGAGCCTGTGGAGCCCATGCAGCTGTGACAATCCTGGAGTAAGGGGCCTAGCTGAGGCAGTACCCTACACTTTGAGGGTACTGCTTGGTAACTTACTACTTATAATCTATACAATTGTTTACTTTTGAAAAAGTGTTATGTAAGAAGAAATTGTACCACAGAAAAAAAAGCTCTTATTCATCAAACCCTATATGGGCCACACAAAGCCTATACAGGCCCATTTCACTTTTTACCATATTCAAGGGAGAGTGTTAGTGTTCCCTCATGCTGAGTGATTTCCTTTCCTGTTGCTTTTTCACCAAATAAATTGGGAATTCTATTTTTTTGGGAAAATTCATCAAATATTTGATATAAAACAACTGAAAAAAAATTCCGTCCTGCCCCCACCCATAAACATAACAAATTGGACAAAAAAAAAAGAGAGAGTATTCAAATATCACCTTATGGGGCAATCATTATTGTTGACGGATCAAATACATTTACTTCCTCGTACATGCCCTCTTGGAGGGTACTTGTACAATAGACAATGTTACAGGCTCAAAGCTAGTTTCACACTGTTGGACTACTATACTTCATCCAAAAAATACTGTATAGGCCTCACTGCTGTCGGAGGAGAAAACTCTTGTGAATTTCATAACCGCATTTCCTGGCTACTCGCCAAATACTACCTGCCGTAGTTGGCCCAACCCACAGGCCACGAATGAAGCTCAAGATTGGCACGGCCAACGTTTTGCGTATTGTTCTGGGGCCTCGGCATCAGACCGTTTTGTTGGCCACTTTGCTCTCAGATTGCATACTGGTTCAGGAGTCGATCAATTCCATTTTGTAGCCAGGCGAACAAACTTCGCTGGCTGGGCTGACTCAGTGTGTGTCTCAAGGAGATCAAAAGAATAGCAAGAGGACGGAGGTAGAGCTTGTCTACTACACTTGGAAGTCTTTCAGAATTAATAGTCCGAAGGCGGATTCGATTTTGTAGGAAATAATTTCTCTGGGTTGTCTTACTCAGTGTATGTGTGAAGCAGATCAAAATACCATTAAGACAGATTTGGAGCTTTGGAGCTTGTTTACTACAATTGAAGTTTTCCTAGCAGTCCACATGCGCTGTTCATGGCACAAATTGAGAGTCTAGACGAGTAAGGTTGGATATTTTTGTACTTGGATTCAGGCAAAAAGAAAAGATAGAAACCTAAATGAATGAGCTTGGAAAGTTGGCAGGTGATTGATTTTGATATAGATCAGGATCAAATGGATTGGTTTCCGCGACTTCCCGCGACTTCGGTCTGGAGGAATCGGAGGTGGAAGCTAGGGATGACGCGGTTAAACAAGATGCTGATCAAGCTAATGATGCTGATGTTGATGGTGGAGTATGTCTTTTCTCCCTTTAATGCACCCATCAAGTGGATACGATTTACGAGAGTCTCACTTCTTGCCTCATAATCTATTAAGATTTTTAGCTGTGTTGTAGCATACAGGCACTCAGAGGCTACCAACCGTGATTCTGACCATTTGAGAATGCAGAGAACTTCAATTTGAGGTGAAAACTGGCAATGAACGTCTGGAATGTACCGATTATCCAGAATCTGTTACAAATTTTCTGGCTGTAAGTTCTCAAAACAAACCCTTCAGATTTATGTAAAAACGGATAGACTACAGTTCAACGTCTTGATGAAAAAGCTACGAGGACCGTATCTCTAGGGTACAAGTGACGAGCGCAATCTGACGGTTTAGTGTTGTGAAGGCTAGTGGAGGCTCCATGAGCTTCCATACTTGATATGTATGTGACTCAGTTATATGCAGTTTTCTCTCGAGATAGGTTTTCCGGTGCCTTAGTTCGTATGGCAAGTTGAATGCCTTGTCAAATAGAGTTGCAAGAACGCATTTTCGCAAGGGCTAAAGCCTAAGAGCCGTATTGGCAGAGCCCTTCTTATCTGTTCGTTGATAGACATATGTAACTTTTGTAACAGGTTATGCGCATACCTGTAGAGGCAACACCAGCTTGGTGATCGCCAACGATTTGGAGGTAAGTCGTTATGGTCGAAGTTCTAATTCATGGTTGATGGTGGCAGTGGCAGTTGCAGCGTCCTCAAGGACATGGAGAACTGGGGTTCCCAACTGAGATTTCACTATTGTTCTCGAACATAAGCTTGAGCCTAGAAGCGATGAATCTGGTAGACCTTTTCACATGGTTGACTTGCCGTTAGGTTGGACAGTAATTCCGATTGGCAGAAGACATGGATTTTCTGGATTTAGAGCATTATATACTTCGATGATATGTCAATTAGTTGCAACACAGTTGTTTTCTTGCAGGAACTTATGAGAAATTGCTCAATGACATGTGATAGATATTGATTTTTTAGTCTCTGTCCTCAAAATGAATTTGGTTGAATTGTCCAGACGCGGTCGGCCATTTCCTTTCCCTCAGGTAACTTTCGACTTAACATTTGATAGAAACAAGCTGTATCAAAAACTGTTTGATGCATTTGCCAGTTGCGATGTGTCCAATGGCGTGTGGTCTCATTTTGTGATCGGTTATAATTTGACATTCCTAGCGTCAAATTTGTTAGAACTCAAGTAAGTAATACTTTGCTGATGAACGAAATAATAGATCATTAGTAAAGAGATAATCGGAACTCGACACAAACTTTTGTACTAAGTTACAGCAACTAAGTTCTCACCACTATATAAAAGCCTGTGTAATATCACTAGTACACTTCCTGATTCCGGAATATTTGTCTCTTTATTGTGTTTACAACAAACCAGTTCTGCAGGTAGTGCATCATCAACTGCAGAACTGGTTTGTTTTTAGGACCCTCACATCTTCAAGTTTTATGATCCTCAGATTTCTTACTTAAAGTCTGGTTCTGACAGTTTAGTTTACAGATGTGATTTCATGCACTTGGTTTACATAAATTGCTACAGACTGTGCTCAACGGTTCCTCGTATTAACCAAAAGCTCTCTTGTTTGAACCTTGATGTTTGAAATGTAGGCTCCTTGGGACTCAATTATTTTGGATTCTTCGACGATGGACTCTTCGACGAATTCTTTGATAATTCTTCGAACTTCGTGAACTTCGTGAACTTTGAGAACACAAATCATGTGTTAAACACAAATCATCCCTCAGTTGTACAATCGAGTGGACACTTAGCGGGCATTGTGATAGCTGTTGTTGCCATCACCCCTACCATTGCTCTTGCTACTTACTTGATCCTGCGGGGACGGTGGTTCAAGAAACACGGCTATCCAAGTGAGATGACCTTCTAACGAGTTGCTTCTCTCTGCTTAGATTAGCAATTATTTGAGTTGTATTATGCTCATTGGTCAATTGGCCGGGACTGTAGTTGCGAAGCAGATGTCATTCAGTTTCTTTCTTAGTCTTTTCTTTCCAGTCCCACCTCTCACACCTTTCATAAATTAGAAGGAAGAACTTGAAACCCTAAGTTGACAGACCAGAATGCACAGAGAGATTCTCATTTGATTTACGACGTTTAGTCTTGTTCATCCGTTTGCCATGCACTCAGACAGAGAAATAGTATGTCAGTTAACATGAAGGATAATGTCTTGGTTGGTGAGCAGCAGCAAGAGCATTCTCTCCACCTGGAGTGAATATTCAATCGGAGAGACCAGATCTAAGTGAGAAACTGCTTTCGCGAATGCTACGGTCCTTCCACGCGGGCCTCATGGCCGTCATCATCCGCTTAAAAGGAGAACAAACACGTGTTCTGGATGATAGGGGCAATGGGCATAGCGATGGGCATCTTGCGGCCGAAGGAGTAGTATGGTGTGACCACACTAGTACCTATCTAGCTGAGTCTAACCAGGAACACCAGCTGAGTATTCTGTAATTGAATGTTACAAAGTCACAAATTTGGAGACACACAACTAGGGTGAACCAGTACCCACATTGGTAAGTTCAGCTTCTTGGGAATTTTTGCTACCAGTATGGATGCTAGGTCACCCAAGGCACAAGTATGGGGAGCACAAGTGAGGAATTTGTTGAGTGTTATCATATGCCCCAAAATCAGGGGGTCATTTATTAGCCTTCAATGTCCAAGCTTCCCATATTCCAAGTATGTGGGAGCTTTTTGGAGAGAAATTGAAGGTTGTGTGTATGCAAGATGACTCAGTACCTGGTGGAGAAAGTCTAGCACCCCATTTGAGGTCCCTATGGGGGACTTGATGTTTTGGTGTTGATGCTTGTAAGATTGTGACAATGTCTGCCTTGAAAAATGGTTAGCCCTAGGGTTGCACAATGGTTCCATTTTGTTTCTTTGATGTTGTTTAGATAGCCACTAGCTATGTGTGCCTGGTGGGTTGCAATGGCAACTTCTCCTCCTGGGGCATAGTTAGCATGGTTACCTACCTGTCTTCACCTTCATATTGTTCATTTTAGTTAAAAATTTGAGCTATATAGTGCTATTGGATCTCGTAATACTATATTCAAAGTCACAGATCTGACCCCAGGGGTGATGGGTCACTGGTATAGTCCATTTTGGGAGCTTGGGATCACCAAAGAGGTCCTGGGTTTCAAACCCAATGGTGTGCAAGTTGAAACACCTGCCAGTCCTCTGCCAATGAGCTTGACTTGGGGGTGCCAACAGCTTGTCAGGTTGGGTTTTTGCGGTTGTGATTTTTTTTTCTTTTGAATCACTTTCCTTTGGCTCATTGGCAGAGGAACTTCAAGACACTTGAACTTTCCTTTGAAGACAAAACTAGGTAAAATGTATGTTAAATGTCCCTTGAAATTTGGTCATTTCAAAATCTTTGATAGTAGACATCAACAATGTTGACATTGAAATTGAAATGATGTATGATCTCATGGATTTTGAACTTGTGAATTGTAGCCACAAAAGTTGATCTTGTAGGAAAGACACTAGGCATCATATTATTTATTCTTTCTCCACTCCATTGCAAAATTCCTCTTAGAGTTCATTCTACAATGTTTGGAATCAACTATGAAATCAAAATATAGACACATTTTTTCTTAGATTGTGTTTCCTCCACATGTGCACAAGTCCCACAAAAAAAAAGATAAAACCATGCCTACATTAGTCTGCCTTCTTTGGTCTGCCTTCTTGTCACTTGAACTTGAAACTCCAAGAGCTAAAAACTATGTTGAAAGCACTTAAATTCATCATGAGCTACACTACAAGTATAGTGGTCCATGACTCGCTGAAATGAACCATATTATTGAGCATGATGAAGAATACCTAGTGGTGAGAAGGCTACCAATTAGTAATAGTTCTTTTGATGTGTTAACATGGTTTCTAAAAATGTGAACTAAAAGTCAAGCCTTGCTTCTATAACCATGTTAAACATCAAGTTCCACTTTTATATCATGAATTAAAGAAACAAGATTTCCCTTCTAAAAAATTGGGAGAATTTGACATGTGAAAATTAGACACATTGTATGGGTCAAAGAGCTCCAAAGGATGAATCAACTATCATTTCTAATGATGACTCTTACAACAAATGCATTACCACAATTCAATAATAATCACATCTAGGTTGGCACAAATGTTTTTGATCTAAGTACTCAAGTTTGAAATAATCAACCTATTTTTTGTTCTCACTACCAGTGTCAAATTTTGAAGGATATTGGCCTACCTATTCAAACAACGGAGTTTAGAGTTTATAAATTTAATAAAAAATACATAATTAAAAAAAAATTGTTACAGTAAATGTCAAAATTCAAGACACTAGTGCAATGAGTTATCAATATTTTTATACTCTACCATGACAAATCAAAGAAAATGTATGAAAAGAATTAGCATGATAATTTTTTTTGACAAACTACGTGTGCAAAAAATCACAAAGACCGAGGCCCAAAACCATTAGGTAAAATCATTGAAAATGAGGATATTTATGAATGGGTGCAATAATAGTCAAACAATGCAAAAAAATTGTTAAATCCCAATGAAAATTGCAAAAATTTGTAAATTTGTTTATCTATCACCATTTGAAAACCACATAATTGTAATTCAAGTTGTGCTTAATAATTGATATGAATGTTGGTGAATTAAAATTAAAATTTTATTTGATTCAATTTTAAGTTTTGATTTGTTAAGGACTTTTGATGTGTGCAATCATCACATCAAATAACATCCTTTTTGCAAAGGGCCCTTTAATTTTTTTAATGTATTAATTTGTTGATGGTAAGAAATTTATTTGGATGATAAAAATTACAAATTGAATTAAAAGAAATTCATTATTGTAAAAATTGCATTCTGAATTTAAAATATATATATTTGAGTTTTCAATTTGTATGAATTTCAACAATCCTTTATCACATGACAATGGGGTCTAATATAATTGATGTCCAAAGAAAAGTTGTAAGTTACAATGGATAAATGGAACCATATGGCATAAAATAGTGGACACATTTTGTTTTGATTTGAAATTTTTATAATTTTTTACATGAAACAAAACAACATGCACATTTTCAAAAAAAATCTTTTTTCAATGTTAATTATCACATGAATGGCGAGGTATTGGGCCAATCATCAACATATTTAGCAAGTTTTTAAAAAAATTAATTAAAAAAATTTATTTTCATGGAAAATTTATTTTGGGGCAAAAGGACTTTAGGGTCTTTGGATTTAGTACATTGTTAGCTTGTTTAAATGCCATGACCAAAATTGATCTTTTAGCCCAACCACCCAAAAATATTAGTTATATTAAAAAGTTATTCTGCAAACTTGCATTGGCATTTTTGGGACCTTACCTTAGGGTCAATTTCAGCATCAAATTTATATATTTTGATTATTGATTTCATTTTCAGAAATATGGTGTTTTAAGGTGATGAAAGTTGTCATATTATGACAAGCTACAATATGGATATCTGATTAGTCATAATTTAATAATCTGATTAATCATATTCATGAAAATATTAACTGTTCTAAAACAAAAAAACATAATAATTCCGAAGTTGAACAAAAAAAAATTCAAATTGAACTTTTGAAACAAATAAATTATTCATTTCTTCAATGTGGGAGTTGACATTAAACTACATTATGTGAGCTTGGGACATCAACAATGTATGGAGGTATACTTTGTAGTTTATAGTCTACTCAACTTGTATTTGGGTCCAGATTTTTAAGGTGTACCAAAATCTTGTCATAGTGTCAATTTTTTTGTATTTACTCAATTTTTTTAACTATATAAAGATGATTATGATGAAATTTTAAATTATAATAATTTAAAATATGATACTTATGAAATATTTGACGTTTTTTAATTCATTAGTTTTGATGAGAATCAAAAAAAATATATATATATATAATTATACTATCGACTAGGACCTCTTTGTCTTAGGTGATACACCTTAAAAAAAATTCACCTATTCATGAGTTGATTGGCATAAGAACTTGACCAGCCTTGTTCATATTTTCATTGTGCATAACTATTCATAATTTCCACTAGATTCCATCACTAAACTCTAAACCACCCTCAAATGGTGTGTTTCAAACAAAATGTAACATTCCAAAACATAAAGTTGTTACAAACAGTTAAATTTGTAAAGTTGTTGAGAATGGTGATAATGTGAGTTATAATTATCATCATCAGCCATGAACTAGAAGGGCTGAAGGTGACCAAAACGTTCCATAATTATTTTCAAGTAAAGGTGGCAATGGTTGCAATAAATTGTAAGGCAGACCTAATGGAACTTGTGATGGATTATACAAAAATTTAGGGTTGCAATGACAATGAAGTTGCACATCATGGCAATAAAAATAGTGATGGTTGTGATGAAGTGCAAGGTACAAAGATGCATGCATGGGATTTCAAGTGTAGAGGCAAGGTGGTGATAAAATTGTTATCCCACAATAATTAAACAACCTATTGGTAAGGAGTAGATCTCTGTCAATATACAAGGCAGTAAGGGGTCCAAGGTATTATGTTTGAGCTCCTTTCGTCACATCCATAATGGCACAGTGATTGAACAATGACATGCAATTGTGCCCAGGTAGGTCCCCCAAACAAGGTAGACGTGCTAACTAGGAAACACTTTAACAAGAACATATTTATATAACCTTAACTATGTGAAAAAATCATGTGAAAAAATCATCTTGTGAAATGCATTGTAGTTTCATGTGCTCCTAATTTGTGATTTGACATTGGACAAATTTATATTAGTTACAAAATTTCAAAGTACGTGACATAGGGAGTGTTGAATCTTATTATGAGAGTTGATTGACATGTGATGAAAAATAAATAAATAAATTTTGCAATACCAATCAAACCATCATTGTTTTCTCATGTTCCGAACATTGACACAGTATATTAATGTCTAATTGATGACTATGTAAGTTTAGAAATCATTAAAATGAACTACATGTTTTAACCACTTATTAATTATGATCAATTTATACATATGTTGGCATAACAACATTGATTAAACTTGACATTATTTGTCAAGTTGCCAAATCCTCAAGGCATGCTAAGGCATACTACTTCATTTTCACTAGTTTTAAAAAACCTTTTGGCACCCACTCCCATTATCAAGCACATGTGATTGAATTTATGTGAGAGTCTTTACTGCGCTCACCTTAGAATTATATTCATATATTGTGTTAAAATCATCAAGTGGTGTTCTAAACTAGTCATGGCATGTTAAACAAATTCAAGACTGTAATGTAATATTTTAGCTAATAAATGTTTTCTTACATGTGATGCCTGCCTCTAATGCTCTAATTTTATGACTATAGACTTAGTGAAGGATGGTTCCAATCTTGCACAATTTGATGAAGAATAAGGAATAAACAATTCAAAAAATTGATTGATATTTGAAATCATTGACCAAATGAAACCAAT
>Ga0209611_10008046_pt1 | contig 16684 bp, 10 predicted proteins | sample S1TSphgellanicum_3_FD_187693 | JGI IMG/M metagenome (GOLD analysis project Ga0209611, IMG submission 187693) | Host-associated microbial communities from peat moss isolated from Minnesota, USA - S1T2_Fc - Sphagnum magellanicum MG (SPAdes) (version 2) | ecosystem: Host-associated > Plants > Peat...
TCATTTGCGACTAGTTTTCACATGCGACTTGTCTTAGGCGACTAAAAGGATTTTAGTTGCAAAATGTCTCTTGCGACTAAAATTTAGTCGCAAAGAGCAGTCGAAAATACATGTTTTTCTTCTAGTGTTGGGGGGTGAAAGCACACTATGGTGGTTGAAGATTGTTGTCACAAATATTATTTTTTGAAACTACATGTTTTTGAACTTTTACCAAGCTAATATTGAAATAGTTTTTTGCAAATAATATTTGGAATAAGGTAGTTCAAAACCCAAAGAATAAAATTGTCACAAAAATTTCCACTTTGAAATTGATATTAAATGATTGAAAAATATATTATTGAAAAAATTGTAATTGTACCAATATATTGCAAAGTGGAAATATACTTTAAAAACCATTCAAACAATTACCAAATTTGATGAAGTACTTAATCATATATTACATATGAATTCATTGTCCCATTTCAATTCTATGTGAAAAGTTCCATTCATGTGATTTCACAAAAAACATATGGATGAGGTTTTGCATTCAAACAAGCATAAGTGTGTGAATACATAAATTTTTTTTGAAAAGTAAATATCATTTGAAAAATAACAAGAATTGTGAAGGAGGATTTGTGTCAAAATTTTGTTCTCAATGTTTTTCAAAATGTTAGATGAAATGAAAAAAATTTGCCCCCAAAATAATATAAAATGTACTAAAAAAGAGTTCATTTTCTTGCCCAAAATGTACCACCATAGTGTGCTTTCACCCTAGGCATAATGATTAGATGACTTGCAAGTAAAAAAAACCCTTGCCTTTGAGTTGCAATTATACCCTAACTACTGCCTTTATCCTTCTTCCACTAGTTCAGTTTAGATGCTTGCACTGTAACTTCATTGATTTTGGTTGTAGTCTTACCATATTCCTATAGCTTATTGTTGTGGTTCTCAAGGTTGATGTGGCAATGCTTTTTATTGTGGATTGGTTTCTTGTAGCAACTACAAATCTCCTCCCCTTTTTTAACGTCTTTTTTCTTTTTGGAAACTTTGTGTGCCTCCATGACATGGCACGGTAGCCATTTTTCTCATCCAACTTGTCACAAGTCACAGTAATATTTTTGTGTTTAATTATAGTATGCCTCTACATGCCTCCAATAACAATATGTAGGTAAGGTTCTTGTCTGACCCTAAATATAATTGTCAAAAAATTATCATGAACTTTTTGTTGAAGGCAATTGGCCAATTTGAAAAGATGCCCATAGTACTCCTTAACTTCTTCATTAAGGCCTTGTTTGATAGTGCACAAATTCATCTAGATTTACTCATCATTTTGCACCTTACATGGTAACATTTGCAAAATGCTTATTCCAACTCCTTTGGGTGCGATAAGGCCTTACATGTATGTGGTTATTATCATGCCCTACTGGAAGAGAAGATGAAATGAAATTAATAGGGGGGAACCATGAGTTTTGAGTCGAGTTATTTGGTTGCATAAATTTAGGCCACATGGGATTTATTGGTCCGTTATATTGTGGATACCAAGAACCCCTTCCTTTCAAAATGTCATTTGGGTCAAGTGGTTGACCAAGTGGACCACCTCCTATTATTGCTATTGCCATATGCATGGGCTATTGAACAAGTATAATATTCACATTGTGTGAATTATATTAAAGAGTTGCGTTAGTTGTCTAAATGTTGCCTTGTAAGATTTTCCTACCATTAAACAAATCTGAAAACAATGTAACATATGTTTTTGGGTTTGGTAGCAATGGTAAAACATACTCTAACTTTAGCATCATATGCACCATATCACTTTTAGAATACGGCTTGACACTTGCCTTTACTGCTAAAGTTGGATGCTTGACCCTAGGAGTAATAGCTCCATAGATCAAATCTTCTTCATCCTAGTCTTTACCTACTCTTTGTCCAAGTTGGTAGCTTGATCCTTATTTTCCACTTTGTGTTATTTTGCTTTACCTTTGTTTGTAATATCTATTACTACTTTTTGCTTCCTTATCCAATTCCTAATAGGTGCTTTCTCATCCTCTTCTGATATGGAAACATGTTTTGCCTCTTCTTGAATTGTTTTTGACTAACAACCTTTTCTATGTCTTCTTCTTCTTTGTCCTTCTCTTCCAATTGTTGAATACACTCATATGTAACATTAAGGGCATTAGTGTACTTACTTGTTTGTTCGAAATGCTATTTCCTAAATTTTGCCTTAACTTCTTTTAGTAGTTCACCCATCTTTATTGGAAGTTGCTTAATGAGTTCATCATACAATGTAGCTTTGGTTTCGTTTTTAGTGGCCATGCTTTCCCAGTTATTAGTAGTTTGTAAGGTAAGTAATTCCACTTTACCTTGTGCCACTTGCAACTCTTTCCATAATTTCTTCTCTTTTGCCACCAGAAGTTTCTGATCCTTGTTATGATTTTCATGAACATTTTCCACAACTACTAGTTGAGTATTCAATTCCTCTTCTCCCTATTGCAAAACTTGCTCCATTCCCTTCAATTCTTCATATAAGATATGTTAATCAGAAAATTTCTGAGTGCTTTGATTTCCCTATTTGTAAAGTCAATTTTTGCATCAACCTTTGTGATGATCTTTTGATGATGTTTTAGTCCTTCCTTCTTTTTTGTCTCTGCAACTTCCTTAGCCATCTTTAGTTCCTTCAAAACTATCTCCTCTTGATATCAATCATATTCAACAAGGGTTTGCAATTTTTCATCCACCATGACAACGTTGTAGACTTGTTCAATGCACACAATGGTGGTATTCTTGGTATTATCATTGCATTGCTTCAATTTTTGAAACCAACATACAATGTACAACAAAAGGTCAAGTTACAAAGTTACAAAATTATTGCTTACTATTACATGAAAAAACCTAAAACATAAATGAAATTTTATTATTGATTCTATGAATGCCCAATTCCCATAGGATGACATGAAAATGTCCTCAACCCAAACCTCACTTTTTATCTTCAAGCTTCTTGTATTGTGCAAATCTAAATTTGAATCCATCAATGGTATCCTTCTCCCAATTATGATTTCATAGCTCGTATGGCAACAACACCCACAAAATAGGAATTCATTTCAAGAAAGTAGAAGGATAAAGAGGTGGATGCCAATTCATTTGAACCTTTTGCTTTGTTGTAGTTTATGTGGATTCCAATGCTCTTTGCATTCATGTTCAATTTCAACCAATTCCTTGTTGAAAAATTACAGGGAAACAAAAGGAATGGGCTAACTAGTTGGATTTGGCATAATTCTCCAAGACAATTTGTCTTATAGTCCATGTCTGCAGTAGATCTAGATGTAAAAGATGTCAAATTAGATGCCATTTTTCCAACAGATGTTGCGTACATATTGTTGTTATAACTAGTTGTTGTGTCAATGTGCATATATACCACATCCAATCCTTATTCTTTAGAGTGGATTGATGCACTAGGTACCATATCATTTGTTGGTACATCTTTTACATGTCCCATAATAAGTTGCAACTCATGAACACCTTGTTTTTCAGACAATAATGCAAAGTAATCATTTGATGTCTCATTGTTGTTGAATAGGTCTACCATAGCATGTCTTTGGGTTTGAACCTTCCCAAACTTCATAGTTTGAGCTCTAACATTTTGTCGAGTCATTTGTTGGCTATTAACAATGTCTTTTTCTTGGTCAATTACAACAACCAACTCAAGGTCCTTCTTGCTTTTCTATTGACCAACATTTGCCCATCCTTTTTGCTTGACACTAAACATGAATGCCACATCAAAACTACATCTACGATGCTATGCATCATACCTAGCAAATGGGTGTAATCCATAGAGTGTTTTAAGCCAACACACTTGCTTAATGAATTTATTTAGAACAATTTTTTGATCTTGCTCTTCATCGATTTTTGCCTTGGTCTTCAATGGCAAATGAAAACTTCCCTTCTCATTAGATAAAATTTGTTTTAGCCTCTTGGGTTTTTGTGGAAACTTGAAGTTAGGGTAAACAAATAATTGCACACATTTAGCTGAGTTTGTATAGAAGGGTGGATTGTTACATCCCCTATGCTAGTGTTTAAAAGCTTGCTAGGCCATTTTCCACCGTAATAGATGCAAACATCTTGTTGCCTTTTTGTTATTTTCTCACTGTCATCATTAGGTGTTACTTGACATATTAGTATATCTTTATTAGTATAATTTAACAACAATGACACTATATTTCTGTTTGGTAGAAACGTAATGAACAAAACATGGAAATTCACTCTACCCTAAACAAAAATGGATAACTACATGGATGGTAATTGAATGTGCCCCATAGGTGTTCCCTTAATAGCCACAAATTCCAATTTGACTTTATTATAAAGCTTTGGAGTTACAAATTGTTCCACAAATTTCTTGTTCCACAAGTTGACAAGGTAGTGAATTAATCCTTTAGTAACTAGGTCTATTTCAACTTCTGTAGACAATGTGTTCCCAAATTTGCCAACGTTGAACTATCTTCAGCCATTGGAGAACCTAAAACCCATATCAGCACCCATGGATTTACAACGTCATTCAACATGTTGCCTAATACAATTTGTCATTTCATTTCATAAATGGATTTTCATTTTCAGCATTGAAATGTTCAGTAGCTAAACTCTTAATAAGCATACTGATGAAACTAAACAGAATTCTAGGTTTGGTTCTTGTCTGACACACATTGTGAATCAACAAAATTGTTAATTATGTAATACAAATCCAAGCATTATGGAACTTTTTAGTATGTCGCACACATTAAGTCCCACTAATATTCACCACAGTGTAGCAAAAATAAAAAAACAAATTGCACTCCATGTTCCCATGTCATTACCTTCAAAACCCGCTCTTCCTGGCATGTTACCACAAAGATAACCAATACCCGCAAGTGCACACCAAAGGTTTATAGCAAGGAAAAAATTACATTGAAGACAACAAAATCTAAATCAAACATGCATGTACTTTTGTCAACAACTGTTAATAGCTCATTATGATTTTTGTGATTTTAGTTCCTCTATTGACATTTCACCAGGGGACGTGATTTCTTCATCAAACAATTCCATGCCTTCGATGAACACACTAGCAAGACATTGTTCAAAATTAAAGAGCACTTCCACAAGTACCTCGTGGCCATGAATTTTTTTACAATTCTACAAAATTAGAATAGTAGTTATTAGAAAATTAGAATTGTTAAAATCCAGCCCTGTTATAATTGCCAACATCCACAAGTTGAAAATGATTCAAGCTTTTGCACTTCTGTTTACTGTAGTTAAAGGGCAACTTCAACACATGTTTGTCAAATACATAATTAATTCCATGTGAAAAAACTCAAATATTTCAAAATATTCTTTATTTTCCTTCACAAAATTTTGTTCCGAAAAAAATATATTTTTGAAAATTTCAACATTTTTACTAATAATATAATTACCTAGCATCAAAGCAGGCAAGCTACTCGGGTGTCCTTTTTTTCTTTTCTAAATTGGAGCAGCTTGCACACTACATTCTCTTACCACTCAAGTGCATAACATGCAATCCATTCCAACCTGATCTCATTTTCACCATTTGTTGCAATGTTTTTCCAAAAAAAATTCTGTCAACTATTCCATTTATTTATTTATTTATTGCCAAAAGTTGAGAAAAATTTCAAAAAAATCACCATGTTCCTACACATAGTTCAAACAAATAGCCAGGATATAAAAGGATTTTAATAAATTTGTACTTTTATATCTGGTTTATATAGCCAAACATGCCTAAATCTCCTTGTGGATGATTGCTAGTGTGACAACATGACAATTAAAAAAAAAAAAACCCCTGGGGCAGGTACATTGAACATTTTCTTGATGCTCTTAAAAAAAAAGAAAAAAACGTCAGTCTCCTTTTTGACCCATTCAAAGGAGTGAACACAAAATTGTCAAGTGACGACATGGTAAGGTATGCAAATAATTTGCACACTTTGCGGGAGTGCTCCAAGAAAATAATAGGGCCTTTCCAAGGGCCTTTCCTTGGCTGTGAGGTATTGGTTAAGCTTCATGCAAATATGTCACTAAAATATAATGAATATTATGCACCTTTGGAATGAATTCAGGATGACCCATTGAGATTTGTTGTTGCAACTCCTAAGAAACATAATTGTGAAATTAACACATCCTTCTTTGTCTGGAAGAAATTATTCACAACATTAGGTCTTGTTCCAATTTCTCTTACACTTAGTTCCTTTGTTGAATGGAAATTGCACAGCATTGTCTTAAGCTTTAATGGGTCTAGAAATTTGGCTTTAATTCTGGTAATTCCAAAGTTTCACTTTCAGGCAAGAGACTTTACATAAGTGTAAAGATTTTGGATATGACTGTCCTTAAAATGTTGTTCAAAAAATTATAAATGAATTGTGAACTATAGCAAAAGTATACATGCTCGCAACACAACAATGTGTACTACATCACCCTATGTTTTAATGGTCAAAAAACATATCACTCAAATCATTATAACTCTACTGGTAGGACTAACAAAACATCCACCAATTTCATGTTCTTATGCACCCTTTGAACTAATAGAGCTTTCCATACAGTCAGGAAAACAAGGCACCGGTACGCTGAATCTGGTCCAAAACTGGCTGAGGTTAAAAAAAAACATGTAAAAAAGTACATTAGCCTTCAAGGGGGAGAAACTCAGAAATGCACCACTTTTTGTGCCAAACTGAGTTTCATCCGATTTTTACCCGTCTTTCCTTTTTCCTCGTCGCCTCCACTGGTGCTACATATATTTTCACTACTCCTACATGTACAACTACTATAATTACATCGAATTGTGCATTAAATGCTGAGTTTCAGCATTTCATACCCAGATTTAATAAAACTTCCTTACTTTGCGGACCTCACTCAAAAAGAGGGGATAGGGGTTGAAAAGAGGCCCAAAGACAGGGTGAAGACAGGATGACTTTAAGGTCCCCAAAACATTGCATCACAACTTTTCTAAACCCCTACATGCTTCAAGGGTATGACTAATCTTTACAAATCGAAGATGATCGATTACCAATGTAAATAGATTGGCAACCATCAGATTGGAGGATGAAGGTAACTCTTTGTTTTGGTAATTTTCTTGCTGACTATCTACAGTCCTTTGGTGGGGACTCCCTTCACCCTTCACAATTGAGGTATGATCTCTTGCAGAATAGATCTTCCCAATACTGTAGTAATACCTGGGTTGGTTCGGTAGTTACTTGCTGAGTATTTATTTATTTTTTTGATTTTTTTCTTTCACATTTGGATTTAAAATTCTGAGGTTTCCAGGTTACTAATAAGAGACCAGCTTGTCTTGTAGATATGCAGCTGGTCTTTGTGTTTATTGTGCAGCATAGTTAAGCATTTCAACTTATATGTTCAACTGTTTTTGGCATATTTGGACTATTATTTTTCAAAAGAATTCTGCTAAAATATAACCCTATCCGCTTATTCAAACGGTGTCACAAAATGGTACCCAAAAAAAACAAAAAAATTGACATTTTTCTTTGTTATGGAATTGGCAACCTCTGCAGAAAAGTTAGAACATTTTCAGCTAACCCACTTAAGGGGATGGATTTCCATGCCATTGATCCACTCAGACGATCGAGCTTTTTTTTTGTATATGGATCTTGGAATGTCAATCTTGCAAACATGATTTGGAGTTCCATTTTGATTTGTCTTTTCTGTTGTGCTTTTCTCTCAAAATCGTGTTTGCAAGATTGACAGAAGAATGCAGATCAAACCTAAGACTCAATTAATCCAATTGTTCTATCTATTATCACTGGAGGTTTTGCCATTGTGGAACTGTTGTAGATGTCTGGTTTGTGGAAACTTTTGCTCTCTAGGGTTGGTGGTGTCAAACATAAGATGGCGATTAATGGCATTGGTACTTGGAGGAGCTTCACCATCTTCTCCCTTCATCAATAGTCCAAATACCATGTGCCCCCCCTCCCCCCCCTGCGGAGCTCTCAACCTGCCATGCATGGGAATGTTGTTTGGACTGCCACACAGGCAAAGATTATTGCAGCTCTCATGAAATTGGATCAAGTTGAGAGAGAAATGGCGGAGGTGAATGATGACAAGGAAGGGCCTTTTAAGCATCCTATGTTGAGCTTGCAGGCTTTAACTTAGCAATGGCCCAAGGCTTTGCTTGCTGTTGCAGTCACTGGAGCATCTTTGCAAAGAGGCAGGCATTGACTCCATAGACCTATCTTCAATGTTTTTTGTTTAAACCTGGGTTAGTGGTATACTTCAACTCCTGACCCAGGTAATTGAATTTTGGGTTAAACAACATAAGGGTCAATATTACATAACCGGTTCGTTGGGGATTTTTGATGATGTGGCATCACTGCATTCGTTCAGAGCTGGCAAGTTACAGGTCAGATCCACCCAGTACTGGGTCAGCCAGATGGGTACAGCATGGCTACCGCAATAGCGACTACCGGCTCAAATCAGGCCGTTGGCGTACTCTCGGGTTACAGCGCATGAAATCCAGCCCGTCCACTATGTCATACTGTCCAGTGGCATCTTATGGCTCACCAGTTATGTCCCATAACAGGGCTTGTGAAGGCCGTTTACGTAGTCCATAATATATGAATAAAGTAGCATACATTGTGCCTATAAATGGAGAGTAATGCACTGTTGACGAACTATGAACTCTTATTTACAATTTGAACAGTAGCCTTTTCAAATCCAAAATTATTTTCTCAAATGTTATCATCCCTTTACCAAAATGTTGCTGCTCTCAAATAGGCCTTCTGCTCCCACCAACAGCTGCACCCCCACCTTCCTCCTCCCACCAACAGCGGGGCCCTTGGCCCCTCTTCTGTGGCTCGTTCAATGCCGCCAACGTAATGGATTACATCACTTCTTATGCATGCGTCACAACACAAGAGTCTTACAGGAGAAACTTGGGCCCCGACATGCTGTTTTGTTTTGCTGTTCTCTTCTTTGTTTCAATCTCTTGGAATGAATGTTCGTGAGCGGCTTCCCACTGCACTATATTGCTGTGGTTTTCCTAGAAATCCGCATGCGCTAGTTTTATTTAAGACAAGCTCATCTCGTCGCCCATTTCAATCCTGCTTTTCTTCGTGTTCAGATATTCCATGTCCTGTGGCTGAAGATTTGCTTTCTCTTTCGTAATTGTTTTGTTTTGTTTTGGTTTAGGAACATACCGCTTTTTCTCGAGTTTGGATCTGGCTGCCGGATGTGTGAGGAGCAGGTGCTTTGATGTTCTCTCTTTCGAATCTTTCTTCTCCTCTCGAGTCCGTTTTCTTTTGTAGCGCTAGATCGGTGATTTCCGGTCCCCTGTTGTCTTTCTTGTGACTCGCTGCAGTCTTCCGGAGCTCACGATACTCTCGTGTTTGTCGAAACAGGATTATCATCATCGGTTTGGACCACCAGACAGTAGCAGCAGCGGATTCCGAGATTCTTGTGTTCATCCTTTGTTCTGCTGGGCTTAAGTTTTGTGCGAGTGCCTCCTGTTTCTCGAGATCACATTTTGCTGGAAACCAGCACGCAAAATTCGCCTGGAAACTTTCGCCAAACGTGACTGTATTTCAGGTTCTTCCTCTCACCATGCTCTGTGCAGAGTCGATTTCAGGCTTTTCATTATGCGAGCTCTGTGCTCCTCGAGCTCCGGTTCTGTTGAAAACTCGGGGAGTCTCTTGGCAGAGAAAGCCTTTTCCGTCGTCAATTCTGGCTTTTCTTGTGTCTTGAGAGCTCGATGTCGTCGTCTATTTGAGCTTCGTTCTTTCTTTGCAGGAGCGGAGATGGCAGCGTCGTTGCAGGGAAAGACTGCCATAGTGACGGGAGGATCACAAGGAATCGGGAGGCAGATTTCTCTCAACTTGGCTAAGCAAGGAGCGTCTGTGGTGGTGAACTACTCTAGCAACAAGCAGAAAGCCGATGAAGTCGTCTCCCAGATCGAAAGTGAACACGGCAAGGCCATCGCAGTGCAGGCGGATGTGAGCAGTGCGAGCGCGATCAAGGCACTGTTCGACAAGGCGGAAGAAACGTTCGGCAAAGTGCACATCGTTGTGAACAGCGCAGGAACGTTAACTCCCACCTATCCGTCTGTTGTGAACACATCTGAGGAGGAGTGGGATAGAGTCTATGCTGTGAATACGAAGGGAACTTTCCTGGCCAGTAAGGAAGCGGCGCTTCGTATTCCACCGGGAGAAGGTGGTCGCATTGTCAACATATCCACCTCGGTTGTCGCTGCCCTGTTCCCCAACTACGCCCTCTACGCTTCCAGCAAAGCCGCGGTGGAGACCTTCACCAAGATCCTGGCAAAGGAGCTCAGAGGGACCAAAATCACCGCCAATGCTGTGGCGCCAGGGCCTGTGGCCACAGAGCTTTTCTACCGGGGTAAAACAGAGGAGTTCATAGAGACCCTGTCCAAGCAGCCTCCTCTGGAAAGACTGGGCGAACCTGAAGACATTGCAGCTGTGGTGTCCTTCCTTGTCAGTCCCCAGGGCGAATGGATCAATGGTCAAGTCATTCGAGCTAATGGCGGTTTCGTATCTTGAGAGAGAGAGAGAGAGAGAGAGAGAGAGAGTAGCAAGCTGTGTCAATCCTCTCGCATCTTCCACATGTCAAGGTTCTCTTCCTCAAATGTCACTAACCAACTCTTTGCATCTTCGATATGATTCTAAGTTGTGAGGAAAGATACTGAAATATATTTTTATGTTCTTGTATAAAAGTGACGTTACAATAACTTACACAATCCAAAACATACTTTCCAACTTGCTACAAAAGTTGGTCACTAGCTTGGCCCTTTTTAGTGTCACTATAACATTATAGTTTTGCAATATTACCGTCATGGCAACGCTTTAGGTAGGAGAAGAGTTTGCTAATAGACCTTTCTCTAAATTGTCAAGAAAGACATTCGAATGTATTTTTATGATCTTGAATAAGATATGTGCATTATTACTTATAACACATTCTGCCATGTAAAGCTTGCGTGCAACTAGCAACCATCAGGAGCTCCTTCATCCTTATTTGATTATCAAACAACAATTTAGGTTCACATGACCTCCTCATTTTTGTGATGGTTGTTTGTGTGCTTGGTTGGGAATTTTTTTTCCTATAGCAAATTTCCTATGAAGTTGCCCTTCTTTGCCTTTGAGTTTTGCTTTTTTTTTTTTTTTTTCCCTCCCTTTGATAGTCTTTTTTTAGTTTTTGGCATTTAACATGTAAGGAAATATTCACATATATGTTATTATGGCGTCTTTACTTTTTCTTTTTTTGACACTTGGTGATAAAAAAACCTCAGAGCAACCTAATTCAGATGATTTTTGTGAGGAAAAAAAAAGTGCCAAAGCAAAAGATTAAAAGGAAAATATTTCTGAAATCAGCAATTAAGACAATAGGTTCTCCAAAATATGGCAAGATTTTCAAATTTATTTATTTTCCTTTCTTACCTAGGACCAGATTTGGCTAATTCCTCTTGTGTATGATCACCAATGCAGGTGTACACTACAAAATTGGGGGAAAAAGGTGGGGGGAAACCCTGATGTTACACAACAAAGTATGGCTATGGACACGAGTTTAAATCTTTGGTTAATGTTGATGACCATAATATGGAAACAAAGGAATGGGGATGTGTGTGAAAAATTAAAAAGTGAATTGCAAGTGCATGGTGCAATTTTGTGTTATTAATGAGTTTTAAAGTTTAGATGTAAGCCCTAATAAACCCCATCCATGGTCCACTATTATGCAAGTAGAACTTATGCATAATCTTATATTGTATTTGCACAAATGCATTTCACCAATTCTCTTTTTATGTGTCAAACTCCTGATTTTACGATTTCTATGAGATTGCAGAGTTCAAATTCGACTTAGTACACACCATCACCAAATTTGACAATATGCTTGACCTTCAAGGTTTTTGTATTCAAATTTTATTTATTTATTCTTTGAGAATTTGTATCCAATTTTTTTTCCCTCCCATTTTTTGAAACATTTTTGAGATTTAAAAACATAGGAGGCAAATTTATCAGCAAACCCTTCTCTTACATAAAGTGTTGTTGTGACAATTACTTTGTAAAAAGGACAATGTTACAATGATAGGGATAATGAGGAAGGATAGGCTCATACATAACTTTCATTTAGTGAAAGTTGCTCTGAGAAGTTGAAGAGCACTTTCTAAATTGTGTAAATTATTGTTTTTGTGATGTCACTATGATGCCAATTTTTTTTTCTTCAACCCAATAAAAAATAAAATATATCAAAAAAATATTAACAAATTATTTTCAACAAAATAAAAAACCAGAAAATATATTAAAAACAATGAAAATGTACTTTATATGAGGTTCAAGTATGTCACAAGATAAATGATGAATTTTGTATGTCATTTTTCAAAAAGCAAAAAAAATTAGGGCAAAAATTTCCAATAGTTTTTATTTTATATTGATCAACTTGTGGTATGTTTGCAAAAGGACTAATGGATAAAATTAGAGGAACACTTGCACCCAATTTGTATTTTCATCGAGCAATAAAAAGAGAGCATTTATTTAATCATGAAACTTTGAAAGAAGGAAAATTTAATAAAGTAGAATATTTTCATTATCCAAATTAAATGCACCCACTGCATAAAATATTCTACTAATATTGTGCAAAATGAAAAAATCATGAATTCACTAGACAATAATAATTTTCAAAAAATGTATTAAGATTTTAATTACACCTGTGGAATATGTACGATGTAGACATTATACATGGAATACAATGGAACTAGTGTTATTTTCAACAAATTTTGTCATATTTTTGAAAAACATTTGGGAAAGTTTTGGAATTTTTTTTCCTAGCTTCAATTCAATTCTTTTCCTAAATTTTTGGGGAAAAAATTCACTGAGTTTTATTTTTTTTAAAACCTTGGACTATGGAACAAAATTATCATGTTTAAAGGGAAAGAATCTTCCACTTGAAATGAATTTCCCAATTAGAAATTCATTTGAAGTCTTGAAGTAGTATGCAAATTGAAAACTTTGGGAGAAAAAAACCGTAACTAGGAATTTGAATTCATTACATAGATGTCATTGGCCAATTATTATCACAAGTGGACAAAGTTCAAAACATTTACATAACTAATTACCTATATGTTGGTGGATGTTTTTTTACTTAGTTTTTTATTGATGGAATATTATTACAAATGGAAACATTTTCAACGTATTACATGGTGCATATTGGTACTCCATAGGTTTATGAGTAAGGCTCTAGATGTATAAATAAGAGCTATTTATTCTCCCAAGTTCCTTTAAAAGCCACTTTGGAATGGGCAAAATTCATGGGTGCCAACTTTTGAAATCTTTTGGAAACTTTAACAATCTTTCATCCTAAAAAAATAAAGAATCCACAAATTACATCAACAATTGCAATCCTCCTTATATGCCATATGGGCAAGAATTATTAAAAGAATTGCAATCATCCATACTTAATGCAAGTGTTGGTCTTTAATAAGTTTACATTTTCAACTTCATATTACATATGTAATGGACTTAAACTCCTTGATTTTTCATGATATTCCAATGGAAAAAAATCATCAAATTACCCATATTTTGGTTGATTGGTACCTATACCATAGTACCTTTTCAAGTTTGGCACTTGGGTGTCAAATAATTATTTTCTTTTCCATAACTCACTTTCACAATTAAAAATAGTAATAAAATTTCAGCAATGGATGTAGGCAGCTTCTTTGGCAGGTTCTCTAGACTCTACACCTTTAACAAGATATGAAACCTTTTACAAAATCTTCAATAGTTTTTTTATTTTTGCAAAAATGCAGACAAATAATGTTCCACCAAATTATAGGATACAGAAATGTCATCAATTATTGAATACTTACTCTCCAATGGTGCACTGGCTTGAAGCAAGAAGCTCCTAAGTTTCTACAAAAGGAAAATAAATAAATAAATAAAAATTCCCTCCCTTGTAATTTTCTTAAATTTTGACATTTCAAGTTGACAATTTCTGAAAATTTTGACATTAAATTTTTTTAAAAAATTTCTGTTGAATCTGAAAAGGTATGTAGTAGGTAGTAGAGTATAAGTTTCTATTGGAAAGTCAAGAACACCAAAACAATTAAAAATTAATATCGACCTTTGTATGGTATGGTAGTAGTGGCTAGCCCAGGCCTCATAATTTTGTAGATTTTCTAAAAATAGCCATGGATGTCTACAAAATAAATCTTGGACGATCTACAAAATAAGCAAAATCTGCGACGGACCTCGTGGAAGCGTTTGCGCGTGAAATGTTCTCTGCTCTTGCGCGTGAAACGTTCTCAGACGTTACGTTGCGCTACTCTTGCGCGGGAAACGCTCTCAGACATTATGTTTCATTGCTCTTGCGCGCGAAACGCTCTCAAACGTTTCACTACTCTTGTCGATGCTCTCGCCTGACCGCCCAGATCCGCTAAATCGTCAACGATGCCCAAGCCCACGCCGTTCCAGCCTGGTCACACCTTGGAGTATGCGGTCAAAGTTGTGTCGCAGGATGCCAAGGGCAGCGCAACCTGCTGGTGCCTATTTTACGTGCACGAGGGCCGCGATGAAGTCGAGATCGGCCAGAATGGTCGCAAGCGGAAGAGGACGGCCCAAATCAAGATGTTCACCGCACCGTTCTACCCACACAAGTACCGCAGCCATCACGAATCCCAACACGCCGAGTCATGGGTGCTCTACCAGGACCTATCGAAAGCCAACAAGAAGCAGTACTTCTCGAGCCAGATCAAGCCGGCCAATACACTACATCGGCACGTGACCGTGAAGGACGACAAGTTGGTGTTCAACATTAGTGCCCGCATCGTCGATACGATCATTGGCGACTTGTTCTTCCGCGATGACGAGGTACTGGCCACCGCCGACAGTGACGGTGACAGTGACGACGACATGGCCAATACAATCGTCAAGAAGGTCACCAAGACGGCCAAGGAGAAGACCAACGCCCTCAAACTGTTCGTGAAGAATGAGAACGACCCTGATTGGTACCAGGTTGTCATCCCAAATGCCATGCGGTTCGAGCTCGCGATGGACCACGTCTCGATCGGCATGTCATTCAGGCAAGCAGCGACTGCCATCCAGCATGCCAGGGACCATACCAAGACGGCCACATTGAGTGGCATGAACGACCTGATCGTTGGCCAGTACGTTCGTGTCTTGGTCGGCGGCAATCTACAGGACATCTTGGACTTGATGGGCGACCTGTCCGTCTGGGCCTTCTCGTTCGCATTCGACTCGAGCACCCATTTCGAGCAGTCATTCTTTGATTTACGCGTCCGGATCTGCTTCAAGGGCCGACTCTGCAACCTTCATCTGGTCGGCCTTCCGTTGTTCGCTCGCCATACGGCGGAGATCCTATACAATCTGCTTTGCAAGTTCCTCGATGCGCTCTACCCAGATTGGCGCGTTAAGCTGCTCAACGCATCGTCGGACGGTGAGAACACAATGACTGGGCGCCACGCTGGTCTCATCACTCGCATCGCACGGTGCGCTGAGTTCAATGTGCTGCGTGTGTGGTGCGTGCCGCATCAAATCGACATCATCGTCAAGTCGTCGGCTGAAGGTATCAACGACGGTGCCTATGTCAAGGACGTCTATTCGTTCTCTGTTCATCTGCGGTCGCAGCACAACTTGATCATCCAGATGGGCGTCAAGTGTCCAAAGAAGACGAACCGTTGGGTGCACCTCGGTCGCGTCCTCAACTTCTACAAGCAGTATCGCCGCTCGATCATCGCACACACCCTGGAGAAGCACCCGAAGAAGCTGCCGTCGAACATGTGGTGGGTAATCACGTACGTGGTTGCGCCCGCTGTCGATGAGATCAACATCACGTTCGCCAAGTTGCAGAACCAGTCGTTGCTCGTGGCGCAGCAGGCGGAGTTCGTCAATGCGTTGATTGGCACGCTGACCGCCATGTTCTGCATTGAGGTCATCGATCCAGACCAGAGCGATGACGGCGACGGTGAGATCGAGTCAATGCGGATCAACGTCGTGGGCATCGAGAATCACATTCGCGACCAAGGGTCAGCTGCTGGCAAATTCTTTGATGCGCTGAATGCTACCGACCAAAACACAGTCATCAAGGAGATCGTGTCGTATGCCATCATGCTCGTCACGAGCCTGACGGGCGTCAAGGCCGAGCGTGACGAGAACAACCAACCGCTTGATCACAACGCGCCACCTGTCATGCCTCAACAATTCGTCATAGTGCATCCCGCCAAATTCATTCAAGAGGTGCTCGACAAGTATTGCGACCGTCTCCTGAAGTTCTGGATGTTCGACGAATGCGAGGAGATCGAAGCGGATCACCGAGACCTAGTGAAGATGTATCGCGACGACGAGAACATGAGGAACGAGATTGACAAGCACGACGTCAATACGTTGTTCAATGACGCCTGGGACTGTGTCCCCCGGTTCAAGCGTCTCCGCGCATTCTGTGGTGGCCTCGCGACCATCTTTCCTAACACGACGTCGGTCGAGAGCGACTTCTCAATCCTGAAATGGGAACTGGACGCGTTCCGCACTGCCCTAATGCACCTGTTGCTGGAAGGAATCATGCAGGCCAAGCAGCGCGCCATCCTTAAGCAGTTATGGGCCTGATGAGCCATCAAATACACATCCGGCCGCAACACGAGCCATTGTGCAGTCAGAAGCGCCTTATTTGGACCCATCCACAAATTATTGGCGACGGCATCTAC